>Ga0099364_10000011_pt1 | contig 267672 bp, 273 predicted proteins | sample TergutTh196P3_FD_73070 | JGI IMG/M metagenome (GOLD analysis project Ga0099364, IMG submission 73070) | Microcerotermes parvus P3 segment gut microbial communities from Pointe-Noire, Republic of the Congo - Th196 P3 | ecosystem: Host-associated > Arthropoda: Insects > Digestive system > Gut ... | reverse complement strand
GCATTACTTAAAACTCAAGTTATCTAAAAAACAAAAACACAAATATAGTGACTATAATGAAACGGAACGCATAAATGCGTTCCCTACATATAATATAGTGGTTTGGTTAGCCGCGTCCTCGATTGTATCATAGCAGATTCACACAAACATAGCTTCTTCAAGGAAGACTAAAAAAAATCATGGAGGAATTAAATGTCACTCGTAATCAACAACAACTTAATGGCTTATGGCGCAGCAAATACGCTAAATGCCCATTACAGCAACCTCGCACAATCTGTTCAAAGATTGAGCACAGGTCTTAGAATCAATTCTGCAGCAGACGATGCCGCAGGACTGGCAATTAGAGAAGGAATGCGCGCTGAAATAGCCGCATTAGGTCAAGGAATTCGTAACGCACAAGATGGTATCTCGCTCATCCAAACAGCTGAAGGCGCCCTCGCAGTTATCGATGAAAAACTCATCCGTATGAAAGAGCTCGCAGAGCAAGCCGCAACCGGTACATATACAAACGAACAAAGAATGATCATTCATTCTGAATTTGCTGCAATGGCAGCAGAGATTGATCGTATCGCTACCGCCACAAACTTCAACGGCAGAAAGCTATTAAATGGTAATGTAAGTATTGCCGGCGAAAATGGCTACTGGACAGCTGGAAATATGTGGCAATCAGATGCAGGTATGTGGGCAAACTCTTCTGGATGGGAAGAAACAGACGGTTATGCAAATGCAAACGGAGATATAATAGGTGGTATCAAGATCCACTTTGGTCCAAACAACCAAAGAGATCAAGATTATTACTTCATCCGTATCGGAGATGCAAGAACTGAATCTCTCTTCAGACTAGCAGGAGAAACAAGAGCTGATGGAAACGGAAAAGCTAATGTAGCCGTTTCTACCCAGCACGCTGCCCAGAGAGCACTCGAACAAATAAACACAGCCATCACAAGAAAAGAAAATCTTCGTGCCAACCTTGGTGCTATCCAAAACAGGCTCGAAAATACTATCACAAACTTGACCGTTCAAAGAGAAAACCTACAAGCATCAGAATCTCGTATCTCTGATGTTGACATAGCAAGTGAAATGACTGAATTTGTAAGAAATCAAGTCTTAACACAAGCTGCTGTTTCAATGCTTGCACAAGCTAATTCTTTACCGCAATTAGCTTTAAGGCTTCTCGGATAAAAACGGTAGTCTTTTGAATATATCGATACTCCCCCCCCCCCCCCCTCCCGCTACGACCCTCTCCCTCACTATGTATCCCTGCCCCCCCCACACCCCCCCCCGCTCCCCGCCCCTCCGTCGCCGCCGGTGGCCGTTCCTGTGCCGCCGTTGATGGTGACCGTGCCGCCGTCGCCGCCGTCGCCGCCGCCGATGCCTGCACCATAGTGTTCGCCGCCGGTGGCCGTTACTGTGCCGCCGTTGATGGTGATCGTGCCGCCGTCGCCGCCGTCGCCGCCGCCGATGCCTGCGCTGAGACTACCGCCGGTGGCCGTTACTGTGCCGCCGCCTATGGTGATCGTGCCGCCGTCGCCGCCGTTGCCGCCGCCGCCGATGCCTGCGCTGAGACTGCCGCCTATGGCCGTTACTGTGCCGCCGTTGATTGTGGTCGTGCCGCCGTTGCCGCCGTTGCCGCCGCCGATGCCCGCGCCTTCATAGCCGCCTTTGGCTATTACGGTGCCGCCGTTGATTGTGGTCGTGCCGCCGTTGCCTCCGTAGCCGCCGCCGATGCCCGCGCCGTATCTGACACCGGTGGCCGTTACTGTGCCGCCGTTGATGGTGATCGTGCCGCCGTCGCCGCCCCAGTCTCCGCCGCCGATGCCTGCAGCACCCATGCCGCCGCTGGCCGTTACTGTGCCGCCGTTGATGGTTATCGTGCCGCCGTCGTTACTGCTATCTCCCCCGATGCCTGCGCCGCCATCGTTGTCGATACCGTCATCGCCGCCGCTGGCAGTGAGCTTGCCCGTATCGATACCTGCGGACTGGGCGTAGATGGTCAGGCTGTCCGTTCCGGAAACAGAAATGCCTGCGTCGTAGATACCGGCTGTGACGGTCATGTCGCAATTATCTTCAAGGATGATATTGACATTTCCGCTGATGGTAATTTTATCTGTAAGGTTTATCGTGCCCGTCACGACATACCAGCCGCCAGAGACTGAATCGTCCAGTAAGTAAGGCGGCGATGCGAAATATGCCTGATCGAGCACCGTGGCCTCCGAACAATTCTGCGTATCGCCTAACTCGTCAATATACGGAACATCTGCTGCCGTATCCGCCGATGCCGCCGGTGCGAATAACACTGCCGCCGACGTTATCACTACGAGTGCCGTCGCGATCGCTGCGGTCAGCAACAGGTTGCGCCGGAACTCGGTTATTTTAGAAATCCTTGCTACTTGCATGTCCTCTCCTCCCGGAGCGTTCCCGCTCCGGTCTTCCCTTAAAAAATATCATCCTATGTAGAGTATATAATTTATCGTGGCGGCCGTCCGCCTGCGGCAAAGTTACGTATATAACCCTCCCGGAATATGTCTGAGCATGATAGGAAAAGTTTGGGAAACTGTGTCAAAAGACCCTGCGGCGGCCGGTTATTCCTTTAAAAATATAGGTCTGCCCTCTCCTGACGCCCGTTCGATGAAAAAATGCAGGGAACTGTGCGCGGAGAACACCTGCGGCGCGTACGGCGTGACCTGGGGGTGCCCTCCCGGCGCGGGCACCGAGACGGACTGCCTGGATCTTGTGAAAAGCTTTTCAAAAGCCGCGATCCTCATAAAGAGATTCGACAACATTGATCTGAACGATCGTGACCTTCTCAAAAAGCTCTGCCTTGAACATCAGGATGTGTGCAGAAGTTTCGGCAACGCGCTGAGAGCGGAAGGTTGCAGAGCGATGCCTCTTTCCGACGGCGGCTGCAAATACTGCGGAGAATGCTCATACCCTGACGATCCGTGCAGGTTCCCGGACCAGAGGATGGCGTCAATAGCCGCCTATGGGATAATGATGGACGAATACATGAAAGAGAACAGCATAGATTTCGAGTTCAGAAAGGACGGCATGACCCTCTACGGGCTGATACTGTATGATGAACCGTGATCCGGATCCGGGCCGCACATTACAAGTTGGCCCGGGCTGTTACCTTGATTATGCAGAATAAGAGCTCGGAGATGGACGCTGAGGCTCCGTACTCATAGAAACGATCATAATGGATTCTTACCTCGCCGCCGGGTTTGGACCCACCTCCGTTCGCTTTTGTTCCGATCCGCAGATTCACAAGAACATCGCCATGTAAAGCGGCAGCGTCAGTTTCTTCCCCCGTTCGCCTACATTCCCTGATACGAACTTCAGGGCGCAGGGAGGATCGTATCTTTTTATGAATTCATCTAGGGAGACCGTTCTTCCATTCCACAAGCGTATCCATGATATTTCTTCTAAGCATAAACCGACTCCTGTGAAATTTGCATTCCAGATAGATGTATTACGGTACTGCTATACATATTTTAGGACTTTGAAAATAACGGTTGATACATATTTTGGAACATTGAAAACGATAGTTGATACATATTTTGGAACATTGAAAACACATCAAAAAATCCACGCAGCGACTATAACCTGAAGAATTGGAAGCATGCCTGCCTGACGGGAGGATCGCGGGTCCAAACCAGATATCTCAGAAGGAAACAGGGCGTACGGAGCGCAGGTATCGATACCGCCGCGTTCCGACGGCGGCGACAGACCTTAACTCGGAAATAATATAATCAAAGGGGACGATGAGGTTTTGACCTCATATGGACGAAGAGACCGTGAAAAAGGTTGCGAAGTCCGCACACCTTGCGCTCAGCGATGAAGAACTTGAAAGATACTGCAAATGGCTGGGCGACATGCTTGATCGTTTCGACACACTTGACGGGGCTCCCGAAGAGGACGGCTATTGTATCAACCCGACAGATGTCGCTGACGCCCTCAGGGACGACGAGCCGGGCATCTTCATCGACCCGTACGAGCTTCTGAAGGATATGAAGACCTACGAGAACTATGTCAGGGGGCCGAGACTGCTATGAGGGACGTCTTAACCTCGCTCCCGAAGCTTAACGGCAAGTACTCAATGTTCAGCTGCATCGCCTCCGGCGCCGATACCGGAGATCCAAAGTTCCATTTTTCCGCCAAGGACTGCCTTACGTCCAAGGACATGGAGACTAAGTGCGGCTCCAGAATCCTTGAGGGATACCGTCCGCCGTTCGACGCGGCCGTGATCGAAAAGATGAAAGCATCCGGAGGGAAGCTCATAGGAAAGACCAACATGGATGAGTTCGGGTTCGGATCCTTCGGCACTTATTCCCCGTTCGGCGTTCCCAGGAATCCCTACGACCTTGAAAGATCATGCGGCGGTTCGTCCGGCGGAGCGGCGTGCGCCGCTGCCGTCATACAGGATCATGTCTCATTGGGAGTGGCGACCGGAGGTTCAGTTACCTGCCCCGCAAGTTTCTGCGGGGTGTACGGTCTCGTCCCCACCTACGGCAGAGTGTCGAGGTACGGGGCGATAGACTGCTGCAACTCCCTGGACAGCGTCGGGATCTTGTCTTCGGACCCGGGCAGGATCGCCGAGACGCTCCGGACCATCTCCGGAAAGGACCCTCGGGACCCGACGTCATGCTCTCAGCCTGAGCTTGAGCTTAAAGGCAGGAAGATAAGATCGATAGCTGTGCCGGAAGATTCTCTTGCCGGAGTAAGCAAAGACGTCGTTTCATGTTTCATGTCGTCGCTGGATACTCTGAAAGGAATGGGCATCGAAATAGACATGATAAGCATGCCTTCTCTGAAGTATGCCGTTCCCGTTTACTACGCGCTCGAAGTGTCCGAAGCGTCCACGAACCTTGCGAGCTATGTGGGGATGAGGTACGGTCAGCAGGACGGCGACCTTTCCCTCAAGTTCGATGATTATTTCACGCGCATCAGGACGGAGCACTTCGGAGAGGAAGCGAAGAAAAGGATCATCCTGGGAACATATGTCAGGATGGCCGGGATGAGAGAGAAGTACTATCTTAAAGCGCTCAGGGTCCGGCTGCATATGATATCGTCTTACAAAAAGGTCCTTGCGGACCATGACGCCGTTCTCACCCCCACGATGCCGTTCGTCTCCCCAAGATTCGGCGAAATATCGAAGATGACGTTCACCGAGACATATGACGCCAACCGTCTGTCCCTGCCTCCGAACGTAGCTGGCATGCCTCACATGTCGATTCCCTGCGGCTACAGCGAAAGCGGGATGCCGATCGGAATGCAGGCGGTCACCGACCACTGGATGGAGGATCTCCTGCTGACATTCGCAAAAGAATGGGGATCGGCCTTTACCGCAAGGCGCCCGGAGGTATCGCTATGATGATCGGATTGGAGATCCATGTGCAGCTTCCCACCAGGTCAAAGATGTTCTGCTCCTGTCCGACGACGGACGCCGAAGGTCCCAACACCCACGTGTGCCCGGGATGTCTGGGTATGCCCGGGACCAAGCCCGTGATGAACAGAAAGGCCGTGGAATACGGGATAAAGCTGGCAAAGATGCTGAACTGCGAGATACCCGACACCATGTGGTTCTCCAGGAAGGTATACTTCTACCCGGACATGAGCAAGGGCACACAGATAACCCAGTACGAGAACCCTGTCGGAAAGAAAGGCGTCTATTACATGAACGGAAAGAGGCCCATCAGGATCACGAAGATACAGCTTGAGGAAGACCCCGGAAAAACAAAGAGGTTCGGGGACCAATCGTCGCTTGTGGACTACAACAGGGCCGGGACCCCTCTAACGGAGATAGTCACCGAGCCGGACTTCACCACGCCGGCAGAAGCGAGGGAGTTCCTCAGACAGCTGATAATAGACATCCGCCACACGATAGACCTTCCGGACGACGGGGAAAGGAGCATCAGGTGCGACTGTAACATATCCATCGGAAAGGAGAGAGTGGAAGTGAAGAACGTCAGCGGCCTGAAGAACGTGGAGAGGGCGCTGACCTTCGAGGCCGTAAGGCAGACGAAGGTCCTGAAGGCCGGAGGGAAGGTCGAGAGGGAGACCAGAGGTTTCGATGAGGAAAGAGGAGTGACGTTCTCCGTGAGAAAGAAAGAATATGAGTCTGACTACGGCTACATCCATGAGCCGGATCTCGGACTGTTCCACATCGGGGATCTCGCAAGGTCCATTACGATCAAAGAAAGCCCGGCTCAGACAGCGGCAAGGCTCAGCAAAGAATACGGCATTGACGGGAAGACGGCGGATCAGATCGTCTCTACCTCCATCGGCCTTGCGGAAGTGTTCGAGATGATAGCGAAAGCGACCGGGTCCGTTAAAACGGCGGTATCATGGACCAGGGGGGCGGTGAGCTCTAACTGGAAAGCATTCGAGGCCTCCGGGAAGGATCCGGAGGGGATCGCCGGGATACTCAAAAAACTTGAGGATGGTAAGATAACGGACGTCGAGGCGGACATGGAGCTGAACTCATACATGACCGGAAGGGACGCCGCTGCCATAAAGGAACAGAGCGCCGATCTGAGCCAGATAATAGACGGCTACCTTGACGCGCATCCCGAGATCATCGAAGAGATAAAGAAGAACGAAAAGGCGCTCAACCGCGTCATCGGCCATGTGATGAAGGAAACAGGAGGAAAATACTCCTCATCGGACATAGTCTCGGCAACAAAGAACGCGCTGAATTCGAGGCTCTGAACCCCGTCTCGCGGACAGACCGCACGACAAGCGGGTCAGAATATCTGCCACATTATGAAGAGCAGTATTATCGGGATCAGTATGCTGCTGAACGTACCTATGATGAATCTTTCCGCAAAGGACCGTTCCTTGAACTGCTCAAGTCTGGCAAGGGATTTTGCCGCGATGACGAACGCGATCGCCGTATATCCTCCCATGGACCCCAGGATCAGGACTATGATCCTCTCGCAGATACCTATCGCCGAGCCGAGACCCGCTTCATCATTGCCGGTCTCCTCTTCGCAATGGGCGCTGAACAGACGGGGATGATCCAGCACCCGTCTGACGAACTCCGATGAGGGGGCCGCGCAGATCAGCAGCGACAGCAGGAGATACAGGTAGAAATCGGCCCTGTCGCCGAACGCCGACGAGAGCGCCTCAGTTACCCAGTCGTAGATCTCGCTTCCGGAGAAAAGGACATACACCGTCATCAGGAGCATTGCAACGTTCAGTACGTTGGTGAGAGCGAAAATGGTGAGTCCACCTTTTTTTGCTTCGAACGGGCCGCGGCCGATCAGGCAGATATTATGCGTCACCGCAACGAAAAGAAAATAGATGAGCACATCCGTCAGCGTATCTGATATCATTAAGACTGGGACTATAAATGGAACAGCGTACAGGAGCAGGGAGACGGCATAGTCTCTTCCCTTGTTTTCCGGACCGAAGGGGCCCTTGAATCTTTGCAGATAAAAGGCTCCGATCAGATAGGCGGCTATGATGAGTATGTAATTCAGCATGTTTTTTCACCATTCGAAAAGTGCTCAGCTATCAAAGACGCGCTTATAAATAGAGAACGGACCATCTCTATGTCCCCTTTTACTATCATCTGGCGGATATTCTCCGAAGACACGCCGAGCATGTCGCCGATCCTTGCCGGGATACTCCTGCCGATCGTTCTCTCATTGAAACTAAGGCCGGTCCCGTTCTGCCCGACTGGGGGTTCTTCGAAGAGATCAGCTAGCGTTTGTCTGCCCTGCGTTTCCCTGCCTGCCCCGTATTGGTCAATACTCATGCCTACGAATCCGGATATTTTCTTATAATATTCGCTCCCGTTTGAATCGGGGGCCGCTAGGGGGTTCAGTAAGAACACAAGATTGTTGATTATTCCCTGTTTGTAGCTTTGCTTTGACATCAGTGTGTGCGCGGCCATGAGGTACTGGTTCACAAAGGGGTCTCCGCTGCCTTCCGATCTGAAAAGCACCTCACGCCCGCCATCCTTTGAGGATGACAACGCATCGCGTGCGTTATGATATGAGGAACCGTCCATCCTGTTGCTGTCTTTATACGGCATATCAATCAGGTCTCCGACACCTATCCCGCACCGTATCCTGTATGGGTGGACCGCGGACCGTATAAGGGTGTAGCAGCAGATTGCGGACGAAGGGGTTGTGAACAGTCCCTGTATGCTGTCGCCTGCCGAAAAGTCCAGCTTATACCTTATACTTTTTCCGTAAACGCTGTTGGCAAGGTCGGCTGCATCTGAGAGTCTCTCCTGTGCGTCGATCCTCTCTCCTTTCTTCATGTCCCTGGAGTTCCTTATGTCAAGGATGAATGCGGCGTTTATCATTTTGAACGGAGATATTACTTACAAGTATTCAAGCGTTTTCGCTTGTATAATTAATTAACAAGCGTTTTTGCTTGGAAAATAGATAAACAAGCGTTTTAACTTAGAAGGTCAGGCTCAAGCGCCGAGATATTATCGGGAGATGCTGTTCACTCCTCGTCGATGCCTTCCATGCCGTCGAAGTCGATATCGTCTATGGCCAAGGACATTATCTGCAGCTCTTCCAGTTTCTTCTCATCCACCTTGGCGGGCGACTTGTCGAAGAGGGACACTGCCTTCTTGTTCTTCGGGAATGCGATCACATCTCTTATCGTATCCTTACCCAGAAGTATCGCCAGGAACCTGTCCACTCCCAGGGCTATGCCTCCGTGGGGCGGCGCCCCGTAACCCAGGGCCTCTATGAAAAATCCGAAATCGGCCTCTATCCTCTCGTCATCCACGCCGATCTTCCTGAATACTTCGGCCTGCATCTCCGGGTCGTGTATCCTTAACGACCCTGACCCGAGTTCGTTGCCGTTCAGGCAGAGGTCGAAGCACGCCCCTCCCACATACGGGTCGTTCAGATCGTTCTCCGGCAGAACAAAAGGATGGTGGAACGCGCCGTGCTTCCCCGATACCGGGTCGACCTCGAACATGGGACAGTCCACCAGCCACAGGAACTGCATCTCATCCTTCGGGATAAGTTCCAGATCCTCCGCCAGCTTCCTTCTCAGCGCCCCTCCTCCCTCGTAAGTGGATTTCCAGGGCCCGGCGATGAGGAACAGAAGGTCCCCCTCCTCCGCGTTCATCTTCTTCTTGATCGCTTCCAGGATCTCCGGTGTGAAATACTTCGTGATGTTGCTCTCGAGCTTGCCGTCCTTGCATCTCATCCATGTGAGTCCGCCGAGGCCGAACTTCTTAGCCTGGCCGATGTATCTGTCGACGTCGTTCCTTCCTATGCGTTCACCGGCGACGTCCGCTTTCAGGTTTATGCCGGCGACCATCCCTCCCGCTTTGAGTATCCTTTGGAATATATCATAGGGGGCGTCCTTCACCGTCTCGGTGAGCGAAACGAACTTAAGACCATACCTCAGGTCCGGCTTGTCCGACCCGTATGTTTCCATGGCCTCTTTGTATCCTATGCGTTTGAACGGTATCTCTATCTCCTTGCCGTAAAGGCCTTTCCAGACGTATGCGATCATGCCTTCCACCGCATCCTGGATGTCCTTCATGTCGACGAATGACATCTCAACGTCTATCTGGGTGAATTCCGGCTGGCGGTCCTTCCTGGAATCCTCGTCCCTGAAACATCTGGCTATCTGATAATAGCGGTCCATGCTCCCGACCATCAGCATCTGTTTGAAAAGCTGGGGGGATTGGGGAAGGGCGTAGAATGTTCCGGGGTGCACCCTTGACGGGACCAGGTAGTCCCTGGCGCCTTCCGGGGTGGATCTTGCGAGGATGGGCGTTTCTATCTCAAGGAACCCGTTCTCGCTCATGTACTGTCTGACCAGATGGAGGAACCTGCTCCGGGTCTCCATGGCCTGTATCATCTCCGTTCTTCTGAGATCGAGGTACCTGTACCTCATTCTCGTGTCTTCGTTGGGAAGCACCCCTTCCTTTTGGTCGCCGAGCTCGAAGGGCGGCGATCTTGATCTGTTAATTAATTCCGCGCTTGTGATGAGGACCTCCACATCTCCGGTGGGGTTCCTTCCGTCCTCCGTGCCCTCGACCCTTTTTCTTACAATGCCGCTGACGGATACTACGGACTCGCGGACGAACCCCCTCATGGTATTCGACAGGGAATTAACGTCCGTTCCGGCCGGAACATCTTCCGGATCAAAGACTATCTGCGTTATTCCGTATCTGTCGGCAAGGTCGACGAAGGCTACTCCTCCGTGGTCTCTGGAGAACCTTACCCAGCCCTGAAGACAGACCTCCTTTCCTATGTCCTCCGGCCTAAGCTCTCCGCATGTGTTGGTCCTTCTCATCGCTGGTACCTCTATAGGTTGACGGATTCCGGCTAAGAACTGCGTTATATAAAACTTTGTTTGTTCTGCGGCGGGCCTCCGGTCCTTTCAAGAGTGCGCGTGGATTAAGAATTGAGCGCGGCCGGACCGTACTTGAGAGAAGGCATAAGAGGCCGTCCCTTGACAACGGATCAGCCGGCGGCGTGTCCGTTGGGTATTCGGTCAGCCCTCCCGCAGATACATCATATCACGGTAATAGGGAGGGCATACACTCCGTCCTTTATCGGGTACGGCTTCTCCGTCAGACAAATGATGCAGGAAGGGCCCACATTATAGTCAGATTTATCCAGCCTACTGAATGCCTTGACGTCCGAAGGACCGTATGTCATTCCGGATTTGCATTCAATGAGCGATAACGTCCCGTTCCTGAGGATCATGAAGTCTATCTCGTTCATCTGAGAATCCCTGTAATAATGGAAGCCCGCGTCCTCTTTGTTGTTCCTGTAGGATTTGAGGATCTCGTTGACAATGAATGTCTCGACCATCGGGCCTTTGAGATACCCCGCCCTTAGAGTATCGGCGTCGGTTACCTTTGCAAGATGGCAGGCCAGTCCCGTGTCGGAGAAGTATATCTTGGGGTGCCTCACGATCCTTTTTACAGCGGACCTCTCAGAATATGCCCTGACAAGGTGAATTATGTCACCTGCCGCCAGAACGCTGATCCACGACTGTACGGTCTTGATGTTGACCCCTAGCGTATTGGCCACATTGTTGTACACAAGCTCCTGGCCCGTCAGTGAGGCTATAAGTTCCATGAACTCGAGGAACTTGTTCTGATCTTTTAGGTTCATTATCTGCGACACCTCGCGTGCTATGTAAGTGTCCACATAATCCGAATAGAATTCATGCGCCCCTAATCTCTCTTTTTCATAGAGTTCGGGGTATGACCCGCGGACTATCATCCGGTAGAGTCTCTCCGGGTCCAGCGTGTACTCCCTGCACCTTTCTATGTTCTTTTCGAAATCGACCGTGAACGGCACCTCGGTTCTGGAAAGGATCTCGCTGAGACTCAGCGGGGACATTCTGACAATGGATATCCTGCCGGCCATGGACTGGGTCACGCCTTCCATCAGGTTGTATGCCTGGCTGCCGGTAAGTATGTACATCCCTTCGTTCCTGCCCGTGCTGAATTTCGCTCTGTCGACCGCTGACTCTATGGAATCGAAAAGTCCCGGCGCATACTGGACCTCATCTATTATGAGGGGGGTGCCGTGGGTGCTTATGAACATCTCCGGGTCATTTTTTGCCATGGACCGCTCCGCCATGTCCGCCAGCGTAACATAACCGAAACCATGCTTTCTGGCTATCTCCCGGCACAGTGTGGTCTTGCCCGCCTGCCTGGCGCCGGTTATCAGCGTGACGGGTTTCAGAGCGATGCTTCGCTCAACGGAGGCAAGAGCGGTTCTGGATATCATCAATGATTGAGATGGGTTTTGAATATATGTAATTTTTGTAGTTGTACTACAATTTTTACATCAAACGCCAGAATGAAGAACAGACTTCCGCAGCATACTGGGAGGGTCCGGACAAAGAGATCGGGGGGCCAGAAAAGAAGGGCTGGTCTGCTTCACAGCAGCGTTTCTCCCTGCGGCATAACTTCTTTGCACGTATGTCCCCCTCCCGTCGCATATTTATTACGTAGGCTTTTCATATCCTCCGGCATGACGGAAGAGGTCTTCAGGCGCGACGGCTACGCTTTTGAGTTCGAAGCCTGCGTATTATCCGTTGAGGGTGACGATGTCGAGCTTGACATAACCGCCTTCTATCCGGGCGGCGGGGGGCAGGTGTGTGATATCGGAACGATACGGGGCTCCGGTGTCACGGAGGTATTCTACAAAGGCGGAAATATAATCCATAAGGTCCCGAAGAACGATCTGAAGAAGGGGGACAAGGTCTGGTGCAGCGTCGACTGGGACAGACGTTACGGCCTCATGCTGGGACACACCGGGGAGCATCTCCTCTTCTGCTCTCTGAGAAGGCAGGTCCCGGAACTTACGATCAACAAGATCTTCATCTCCCCTGAAAGCAAATATGTTATCGTTGACAGGGACATAAGCTGGGAGGATATAGGTAAAGCGCTGGAATTCGCGAACAGGGCGATAAGAGATAACCTTCCCGTGACCAAAGCGGTCATGAGCCGGGACGACCCGGAGCTTGAGAAAGTGAGGATAAAAAAAGAGAGGATCCCCGAGGGGGAGGACGTCTCGGTCGTGTCCATCGGGGACATAGATCTATCGGCGTGCAGCGGCCTCCATGTCATGGAGACAGGCGAGCTGGAGATGATATTCGTCGACAGGAAGGTCTCCGCCGGAAAGGACGGGATCGCGATACATTTCAAGGTCGGCAGCGAGGCCAAGGACTCCGCGATGGCACTGGCGAACGCGAGCCTTCAGGCCTCGGACGCGGCGGAAAGCAAACCGGAGGACCTCGTGCGGGCGGTGTCCAACCTGAAGGCGGAGTACGATGCGCTGAGAAGATCGGCGGGCTCCTTCGTGAGGAAGCAGGCCATGGACCTTGTACCGACGACGGTGGGAGGAGTTGAAGCGGTGGGCGGGATATTCCCGTCTGTCGACAGGTCCGTCCTATCGGAGGCGGCGGAGACGCACAAGAACTCAGGAAGGGTCTGCGTACTGGTATCGGCCGGGGAGAGCGCGTCTGTCATAATATCCTCCGGGAACGGGAAGATAGACTGCAGGGACGTCTTGTCAAAGGTCCTCGCCGGATTCGGCGGGAGAGGCGGCGGCAAGCCCGACTTTGCTCAAGGGGGGATCGCGGACGCCGCTTCGGCGGAGGAACTGTTCTCAAAAACAATGGATGAGGTTGTACAACGGCTACAATTAATTAAGTGAAGTGCATAGAGGTAGCGTATGTCAGGAATGAGAGGCGTAAATCCCCGCCAGATGCAGCAGGCAATGAAGAAGATGGGCATAAAGCAGACGACCATCGACAATGCCACAGAGGTCATAATAAGAACGACCGACAAAGAGATAGTGCTCACAAATGTGGAAGTGGTGCTCGTCGACATGCAGGGAAGCCGCAGCTACCAGATATCTGGAGACGAAGAGATCCGTAAGCCCGGGTCGACGGGTCCGGCGGCCGCGCCGTCGTTCCCCGCCGTGGACATCGAGCTTGTGATGTCGCAGACAGGATGCGACAAAGAGAGGGCGGTCAAAGCGCTGGAAGACGCGAACGGGCAGCCGGCGGAGGCCATACTCAAGATAATGACGAGCTGATAACATGTGTCTGGCAGTGCCGGGGAGGATCATCAGGATCGATGGGGACGTGGGAGAGGTCGATTTCGGAGGCGTTATCCGAAAAGCGAACATCACGATGGTGGAGGCCAAGGTCGGAGACTGGGCGGTCGTGCACGCAGGATTCGCCATAGAGATAATGGACGAAGAAGAGGCTCAGGAGACCCTGAAGCTGTGGAATGAGGTCTTGGAAAGCGATCACGCCTCCATGCAATGACGGTCCTGGCGTTCACAAAATCTCTTGATTTAACAACTGGAAACAGCCTGCGCATAGATTAATATAGTTTGTAGTTATGGCAGGATTTGGTCTGACGGCCATAGCGGCGGGGAAACACCCGGTCCCATCCCGAACCCGGCAGTAAAGTCCGCCCGCGTATCTGTCTGTACTGTACTGCGCAAGCGTACGGGAACATTGACACGCTGTCAACCACTTCTCTTTCCATTTAAAAAAGCATGATAACTATTAAAACAACCTCCGCCATCATTCTGCAATGATATTGATCAAACTTGGCGGAAGCATTATCACCGACAAGACCCAGTACAGGACCTTTAACGGCGGCTGCGTACGAAGGCTCTGCAAAGAGATCAGAGATTCGGGGGAGAGCGTGATCATTGTCCACGGCGGCGGCTCCTTCGGCCATGTCCTCGCAAAGGAATACGCCCTGCAGAACGGGTTCGCGGATTTCGGGCAGGTGCCGGCCGTCGCGAGGGTGCAGTATGATATGAGGGAGCTCAATCTCATGGTCATCGGAGAACTGCTGAACGCCGGCATTCCGGCGGCCTCGGTGCCTCCCGGTTCCTGCTTTATGATGGATAACGGGAAACTCATCCTGGACGATCCGGAGGTCCTTCTCTCGGCGTCCCACCTCGGGATAATGCCGGTGACGTTCGGCGACGTCGTCTTCGACCGGAGCAAGGGATTCGGGATCTGTTCCGGAGATCAGCTGATGGAGGTGCTTTGCGCCCTGTATAATCCTAAGAGGGCGGTCTTCGTTTCCGATGTGGACGGACTGTTCGACAAAGATCCGAAAAAGAACCCGGACGCAAAGCTGCTGACCGAAGTGACCTCCGAGCTTCTGAACAAGATATCAAGCGAGAGCGGCGCGGACGACGTTACGGGGGGAGTACGGGCCAAGATGGAGGCCATGCTGCGGATGACGTCCCCGGAGCGGGACTGCGTGCTGGTCAACGGTTCGGTCGAAGGGCGGCTGTACTCACTATTAAAGGGAGAGAGAGTTATCTCCACCACTGTGAAAGGAGGATTGTGATGGCCCCCATCGAAGAAAGGAAAGCGGACCACATCGAGATATGCCTCAAAGAAAGGGTGGAACCGGGGTATTGTTACTGGGATGACGTCAGACTGATACACAACGCGCTTCCGGAGGTTAATGCCGACGAGATAGACATGTCGGCCGAAGTATTGGGAAAGAAATTGGATTTCCCATTCATGGTCACGGCCATCACCGGAGGGTTCCAGGGCGCCAAAAAGATCAACGAGAACATCGCGAAAGCGTGTTCCGAACTCAGGATCGGAATGGGCGTCGGAAGCGAAAGGGCCGGTGTCGCAGGCAAAGAGCGGGACAGTTATTCGATAATAAAAGAATATGACATCCCCCTGGTAATAGGGAACATCGGAGCGCCGCAGCTCGTATCCCAGCACAGCAAGGACAAGTTCTCCGCTGACGATGTGGGCAAGGCAAAGGATCTGATCGGCGCGGATGTCATGGCCATACATCTTAACTTCCTGCAGGAGGTCGTCCAACCTGAGGGGGACACGAACGCAAAGGGCTGCTTCGACGCCATAAGGGGTCTCGCAAAAGAATATCCGATAATAGTGAAGGAGACCGGCGCCGGGATATCGAAGGAAGTGGCATTGAGGCTGAAAGGCACCGGAATATTGGGAATGGACATAGCAGGCATGGGCGGAACAAGTTTCTCCGCCGTCGAACTCTACAGAGCCATGGCAGGCAATGACATGATAAGGACGAACATGGGCGGGTCCTTCTTTGACTGGGGGATACCCGCCCCCGCGTCCCTTATCGCGGCAAGGAACGGTCTCCCGATAATTGCGTCCGGAGGTATACTGGACGGGATCCACGTGGCCTCGTCCGTCGCAATGGGCGCATGCTGTGCCGGCGCGGCGCACGCGGTACTGCGGGAGGCCACCGAATCATCCGATGCGGTCATAGAGAAACTCACTTTGATCAGAGAGGAACTCAGGGCGGCCATGCTTCTTACCGGTTCAGCTAACATAAAACAGCTTTCCGGCGCCAGATACATAGTGCTTGGAGAGACCAAACAATGGCTGGAGGGATTGTTATAGACGCAAAAGAGTATTTGATGAAGACCTCAAAAGAACTGGACGGCCCCATAAGGCAATACATCGGCGACGAAGAGCCGGCAAACCTCATCGAGGCCGCAAGGCAGTATCCTTACGCCGGAGGTAAGAGGATGCGCCCAGCGATGGTGCTCGCCGCGGCGGGCGCGGTTGGCGGGGACGTATCGAAAGCTATGCCGCTTGCGGTCGCAGTCGAGTACATACACAATTTCACCCTGATACACGACGACTTCATGGACGGGGACGAGAAGAGGAGAGGGATGACGACCATCCACGTCGCATACGACGTACCGACGGCGATACTCGCCGGGGACGCCCTGTTCGCAAAGGCGTTCCAGATAATCGCCGATCTCGATGTTCCCGACAGGAACATGAGGGAGATCCTGAGGTACGTCACGCTGGCGGTCTGGGACCTTGCCCGCGGCCAGGAAATGGACATCAACAACGAGAGAAGAATCGTTTCCGAGGAGACCTATATCGAAACCATCAGATTGAAGACCAGTGTCCTGTTCGCCGCCGCGGCGGCGGGCGGCGCGCTAGCCGGCGGCGCCGATGACAAGACCGTGAACGCCCTTCACGAGTATGCGATGGCCCTCGGCCTTGGGTTCCAGATATTCGACGACTATCTGGGTATTGCGGGGGACCCTTCGAAGACCGGGAAATCTGTCGGCAACGACATCAGGAAAGGAAAATGCACGGTGATGGTGACGCATGCGGTCAGGAACATCAAGGACTCCCTCGTCCTTGAGGAGTTCAAAGGCATCCTCGGCAACATGGATGCGACAGAGGAGCAGATAATGAGAGCTAGGTCCATCATGGAGAACGCCGGGAGCATATCCTACGGAAAGCGTCTGGCACAGGAGAAAGTGGACGAAGCGCTGTCCAAACTTGACGTCCTAGCTCCGAGCGAATACAAGGACTTCATGATCGCCCTCGCTAAGTACGCCATAGACAGGGACGTCTGATCAAAGGTCCTCTATTCCCGCCGCGGTTATCCTGTAGTTCGCATACCTGCCCTCAGGTATGCTGCGGTGTTTCATTATGACGGCGGTCCGCACGCTGTTGCCTTTCTTGTCCAGCCTTAATATGGTCTTGGAATTATGGCTCAGCGCATGCCCGCCCAGGAACTCTATGCCCCCTGTGGATATGTTTGAATAGACCTGCGATGTCAGCAGCACCGCGACCTCGTTCTTCCTCGCCATACCCAGCAGGGCCTCTATCTGCCTGACGAAATCGTTCCTTACCTTCATATCGTCGTGGTTGATCCTGTAGAACATGTTGATGGAGTCGACTATCGCGAGATCGATCACTCCTTTATCGGCGAGGTTCACCGTCCTGTCCACGCGGTCGGACTGCTCCTCAAAACTGTGGACCTGAGAGACCAGAAGGTTCTTTGTGTTCTCGCCGTCCGCTCCGAATATCTGATTAACCCTGTCATAAGAAAGCCCCTCGGAGTCTATGTACGCCACCCTCTCCCCGTTCCTGATGACGTTACGGGCGGTCTGCAGACACACGTTGGACTTGCCTGAGCCCGCCTCGCCGTAAAGGAGCGTAATGCTTCCCTTCTCCATCCCCCCTCCGAGAAGATCGTCGAAGGCCCTGCATCCAGTGGGTACGCGAATCACGAATGTGGAGGGTTAAAGGGATTGATAAAGTTGTTTAAGAGCAGCGGTCAATCCTTATCTCGGGAGTCCCTCTCTTTGATCGGTTCTTATCGTCTAGACCGTACGCCGCATTGGTCTGACAGGTCTCGTCCTTTGCGGCATAAGCATGATCTTCTATCTTGTACTCCCTGTGTAAGCCGCGTCATCACCTCATTTGTTCGGAAGGAACGGTATCAGCGAAAGCGCGAGTTCCGAGAGCGTCATGGACTGGATGATTATCTTACCCGGACCGGTGAGAGTGGTGACGAACAGCCCCTCCCCGCCGAACATGGCCGTTTTGATCTTTCCGACCGATTCGATGTCATATTTCACGGTATCCTGCCAGGCAACGGCCTTGGCCGTGGCGACCTTGTACTGCTCGCCCGGTCTCAGGTCTACGATGTTGAAGTCCCCGCATGCTGTGATGAACGCTATGCCCGTCCCGCTCAGCTCCTGAAGGACGAGTCCCTCCCCGCCGAATAGGATATTGCTAAATTTCTTCTGGAACGTTATGCTGAGTCCCACGGTCTCCTGCGATCCGAGATATCCGGTCTTTTGGACGATCCATTTGCCTTTGCCGATATCGAGATCGACGATCTTGCCCGGTACTGAGCCTCCGAGACCTACGATCCCTGTGCCGCCTTTGGACCTGTACTCCACAAGAAAAAGGGATGCTCCCGATATCGACCTACCCAGCCCTTTCAGGAGGCCTCCCTGCATCTTAGCTTCCATGACCACGTTGCCGGTCATGTACGCCATGCTCCCGGCAACGGACTGCAGGACCTCGTTCGCGTCCAGCTGCACATTCACAAACTGAAGGTTGTCCCCTGTGATCGTGTATCTCATGGTCTCAAATCGGTTCACGGCTATTTATTTACATAAGATTGCAGATTGACCCCCATGACCGACCCGGTGCCGATGGCTAAAGGGGCTGAAGCGGATATCTTCGCCTCCCGTTTCCTCGGAAGGGACGCTCTGATCAAAATAAGGTCCCCGAAGAGGTACAGAGCGGCCGAGCTCGATAATGAGCTTCGCTCATCCAGGACGAGGAACGAGGCCAGGCTCATGAAGGAGGCCAGAAAGGCTGGCGTAAGGACTCCCGTGGTGTATGATATAGATCTGAAGGAGTTCTCCATCACGATGGAACTGGTAAAAGGCGTGAACGTCAAGGAAAAGCTGGACGGGGACCCGGGCTCTGCGCCGGAGATATGCAGAATGATCGGAGCCGCCGTCGCGGGACTCCACAATGCCGGGATATGTCACGGGGACCTTACGACCTCGAATATGATAATTACGGATGACGGAAAGATGTGTTTGATAGATTTCTCGATGGGGAGGACAAAGGCCGAGCTTGAAGACATGGGGGTGGACGTGCATCTTTTGGAAAGAGCGTTCACCTCGGCCCATCCGGGCCTCGCGGGTGCCTTCTCGGAACTTATGGCCGCATATCTTTCGATCAAAGAAAAGCCGAAAGCGTTACTGCGCAAAATAGAAGAGATAAAGAACAGAGGCAGATACACTTGAAGATCAACATAATAACCTCCAATCCGGGAAAAGTAATGGAATATCAGCGTTCTTTCGAAGGACTCGGGATAGAAACGGTGCACTTGAAAGTACCTTATGACGAGATACAGTCCTCAGACCTCGAAGAGGTCGTCAGAAAAGGCATGGAAGAGCTGAAGTCCAAAGGCATATCTGATTTCATAATCGATGATTCCGGCCTCTTCATCGATCGCCTCGGGGGGTTCCCCGGTGTCTGGTCGGCATATGTTCAGAAGACGATCGGCAACGAAGGGATACTGAAGCTCATGAACGGCATAGATAACAGAGGCGCGGCGTTCAAATGCTGCATAGGATGCAGTATATGCGGCAGGGATGTGATCGTCACCGGTGTCTGCGGCGGCATTATCCTTGAAGAGGAAAAGGGAACCGGGGGCTTTGGGTACGACCCCATATTCAGCCATGACGGGAAAATGTCCTTCGCGGAGATCCCCTTGGACGAGAAGAACGGCGTTTCTCACAGAGGCCGCGCCGTAGAGCTGCTTCTTGAGAAATTGAGAGACATCCTCTGACCTTGGGCAAAACTTAATATCTTCATAATCATCAGCCGTCTAGGGGCCTATGGGCTAGCCTGGTATACTTGTGGCTTTGGGAGCCATTGACTCCGGTTCAAATCCGGATAGGCCCACTCCCGCCAGTCCTTGCTCAAAACACTTGTCAGGAATGCATGCTGTTACGGATCCTTGTTATAAAAACCGTTATAGAGTATTCAGCCGATATGTTCTGCATGGGTTCAGCAGAGACAAAATGTAATCTCACATTTGAAGAATTGTGCGATATAGTTGCACCCATAGCTGAAAAACGGGGAGTTGAAAGAATATATCTGTTCGGTTCAAGAGCCCGCGGAGATAATGGCGAGGAAAGCGACTATGACTTCTACATCATGCCGGGGCGCATCCGCAGCCTGATGGGGCTGGGCGGCCTTATGAATGATCTTGAGGAAGCTCTCGGAACCGGAGTGGATATCATCACCGAAGATCCGCACATCAAAGAAAACTTCATGAAAGAGATGTTACGCGACAGAAGACTCGTCTACGAAGTTTGATATCAGGCGCATAGCCCTCAGGGAGATCAGGCAGAACGAGACTTGCTGACTGCAGCACGGCGTCGTCGCGGCTCGGGTGCGCCGTTGGCTTTGGTTCGAATCCGGATGGGCCCGCTCCCTACTTGACCATTGTTTCATACTATAGAGCAGATCTCTGCCCGGTGCGGTCGTCTTACTGTTCCTCTATACTTCATTCTGTATTCATTTGGTATATTTAGTGCCTGTTTGATACATAATCCATATATAGCCTCCAATAGTGAAAAATACCACTCTACAGCGTATACGTCGCCCTTAAATCATCATTTATAGATAGATTCTCTAGAAAAACCTCCATATTTAATAAAACCTACCTGGGGCACAAAATCATGCCCATTGTATCAACTTGCATACTCCATATTTTAGCCAGCATACCCCGTTATATTCAAGAATATCTTCACAATATATTACTAATTATTTTCGTTTTTGTCTGTGTATGTCCTCCTTTCAAGTAAAAAGAATTACAGGATTTAAATATATATTACCTATATTTTATAGTTTGTAGATATAGATATTATTATATTGTACATGTACATAATGTAGAACCATGGACGTAAGGCGTGTACAGATAACGGGAGGGTCGTCATTCATGATAACCCTTCCGAAAGAATGGGCAAATTCGGTTGGGCTGAACAAAAACGATACAGTAGGTGTTCAGTCGCAACCGGACGGCAGCTTGACATTGTATCCCAAGGGCAATGCCCCGGTACCCAAGCGCTGCACAAAGACAATCGATGCTACGAAGATCAAAGACCGCGGATTCCTGAACAGGCAGCTTATAGGCGCATATATCGCGGGACATACATCTATGTTGATCACAACGGAGCATCCTATTCCGAGTGCAGTATCAGGTGCGATCGCCAACTTCGTACAGACCGCCATCGGTCTTGAGATAGTCGAAGCTGACGATACGCATGTGCTTATCTCGGACCTCTTGGAACACAAAGCCATAGAGCCGAAGAAAACAATTGAAAGGATGAAGCTGTTGATCAAAGGGATGATACATGATATGTACGAGGCCGCCTACACCGGCAACCTCGATATCATAGCGGACATGAAATCCAGAGACGTGGAGATAGACAGGATCTACTGGCTTATAGCCAGGCAGTGCAACATATGTCAGAAGAGTCTTTCGACTTCCAGCAGATTGGGTCTCCCGCTGCCTGAGCTGACCGCCTGCCTTTCTCTGACCAGGATCTTGGAGGTAATAGGCGATCATATAATTGTGGTGTCTAAATACCTCATGAAAATGTCAGAAAATGACTGCACCTTCACCAAGATAGACCGGGATACGTACGACTACGGAATGAAGGCCATAGAACTCCTGACGAACGCTGTGAAAAGCTGGGTCGACAAAGATATGGAACTGGCCGAGAAGATGGTAAAGGAATCCGATCTGATAATGGAGATGACCTGCAAAGCCTCGAAAACGGCCGTGTTGACAGACTGTCTGTCAATAACTCCCAGAGACTTGGTGCTGTTCAGCGCGAAAAGGCTGTCAGAGTACTGCAAGCTCATTGCCGAAACTTCATTCAATGTCGCCATGGAGTGATGGCGATTCTAAACTTCTTAACACAAACCTTAACTTCATACTTTTCTAAATGCTAGCCATTATTTGTAGCAGGTGTTCTAAAAATTAAAAAGTTAAAGTAATGAGATAGAGCGTTCAATAACAGAAAAACGAATGCCGAAAACGACGGTCAAAGATGTTATTGGATTTCAAAATTGATGTGCTGGATATAGAGTAAGGTGGGCCCGCCCAGATTTGAACTGGAGTCAATAGCACCCCAAGCTACAAGGATACCAAGCTACCCCACGGGCCCTTAATTGGTTTTGTTAAATGGTTTATCCGAGAGGCGCTATCTCTCCGATGAGGTCCGCATGGGATACGATCATCCTGCGGCAGCAGTATCTCTCGAACCCGAGGCTGTTCAGGACATCCTTGGGGTTCTCTCCCATGCCTACGCGCTTGACATACTCGGGGTACGCGCTTCCGACCACCTTTCCGCATGTGAAACATCTCACCGGTATTATCATGATATCACCTTAACGATATGACTTCTGCTTCTTGGCGCGGGCGCCGTGTCCGAGGGGGTTCTTGGGAAGCTTCCTTCTGTCATCGTTGATGATGAGCGTTCTGTCGTACGCTCTGAACACCGCTTCCATCTCTTCGTCTTTGTAGAAGTCGACCAGGCCTCTCGCTATCGCGGTCCTTGCCGCTGCGGCCTGACCCATCACTCCTCCTCCGTTGACAAGCACCGCTATGTCCACTCCGGACGCCTTCTCGGGCACAAGACCCAGAGGCTCCTGGATCTTGAGTCTTGCCAGTTCCGGGCCGTATGTTTCCAGAGGCACTTTGTTGATCGTCACCCTGCCGGTACCCTCTTTGACGGTCGCTCTCGCGATCGCAGTCTTTCTTTTTCCGCTTGTATTTACGTGCTCCATGAGATCATCTCACGTTGGATCCCAGGAATTTTGAGACGGCTCCCAGGGTTGTGTATTTGCCGGTGATCTCTCTGTCTGCCTCTTCGGGCCTCAGTTTGTCGCATGATTCGAACTGCTTAGGCGTCCCCACGAACACGTGGAGCCTCCTGTATGCGTCCCTTCCGCTGCTCGTCTTCCAAGGTATCATACCTCTGACGCAGCGCTTGAAAAGCAGATCCGCCCTGCGGGGATAGAAGGGTCCTTTCCTCTTCGTGGTGTCTCCGCGGTCGACCTTTGCTTTGAAGTCGGCGAATACGATCTCTTTCCGACCCGTTATCACAATTGCTTCCGCATTGAGGATCACTACCTCTTCCCCGCCCATGATCATTTCGGCGACATTGCTGGCAAGCCTGCCGTGGATCAGTCCTTTTGCATCAATGACCGTAACCATTCATATCACCTCATGATCCTCACATTGGAACCCTCTGGATTGGTTTCCATGAGCTCCCTTATTGTCAACGTCCTTCCTCCGGCGGCGGTTATGCCCGCCGCTGCGGCATCCGAGAAACTGTATGCTGCCACTGTCATCTTCTTTGTTACGCTGCCTGCGGCGAGAACTTTTCCGGGGACGATCACAGTGTCCCCGTCCTTCGCATACCTTTCAAGTTTGCTGAGGTTTGCTTCGGCCCAGTTCCTTTTCGGTTTCTCAAGCCTAAGCGCTATGTCTCGCCAGATGGCAGCTCCGTTCTCCCTCGTCTTTGCCTTGAGGTCTGATATCAAGGCAATGAGGTAGGGATTCGTTTTGAAGCTTTCACTCATTTTCTGACTCTCCCGACATTGGGTAACCGTCGTATGGGGAGGTTGTTTATAAAACTATCTTGGCTTTTCTTTTTATTATAGGAAGAACATTCGTGTGCGCACCTATTTAATAGTCTCCAGCATTCACATGTCGCAGTTGGTGATACCCTGATAAGATTCGGACCGGCCGGAATACCATTGTCCTGTAAAGGGCGAACACTGAAAGACGGGATAGAGGACGTGCACAACCTGAGCCTTAACGCTCTCGGGATCCAGATGGTGAGGGCGGGTGTGTACGGAAGATATCCGAACGAGGAGGAAGTGGGCATCAGGATCAGAGATGTCACAGACGGCTTTGTCATAGAGCTGGAGAGGGGGGGTGAGCTGATATCCGATCCGGAGACCGTCATAGAGGAAGAAGACGGCCTCATCTATATGTCGTCAGGAATAACCAACAATTTCGGCGAACTTTACGGCATCGGGAACATAGCAAAGAGACTGGACGTTAACATATCGCTGCACACCCCATACTATATGGACCTGGGTTCGAACAACGAGCTGACCGGATCGTGCATCGACAGCATAAGAAGGGCGGCGACCATCGTGAACGCCCTTGACGGAGATGTCGTGGTCACCAACCTGGGCCTTTACACGGGAAAGCTTCCCGAAGAGGAGATAGATGCCAACATCGAAGAGAACGTCGCGGCGATAATGGATTGGTGGAAAGACAACAGGATCAGGCCGAAACTCGGCGTGGAGATAACCGGCCATCAATCGGTATACGGCTCGCTGGACCAGGTGCTGGACCTCTGCGACTCCATTGACGGGGTCGTTCCGGTGATCAACTTCCCCCACCACCATTCGAGGACCAACGGCTCTCTGATGGAATCGGAGGACTTCCTTGAGCTTCTGCAGCAGGTCGAACCATATTGCAAGGACATGATCCACACGGCCTTCGCCGGCGTCGAATACAGCGACGGGAACGAAAAAAGGCTTACTCCGATAAAGAAGGGGGACCTGAGGTTCGAGCCTCTGGCGGAGGCGCTCTGCGACCTCAAGCCGGAAGCGACGATAATATCCGCATCGCCTCTGCTGGAACATGACGCCATGTACATGAGGATCATCAACGAGAGGGTCTTGAGCAAAAGGGTCGCCAGGGCGCTGAAGGAAAAGAGAAAAGCGGAAATGGCCGTTGCCGCAGAGGAATGAGACCTTGCAGGAAACGATGGATTACCTGAAAGAACGCTGCAAAGCCGTGGTGTATTCGATACCCGGAGAGGACTGGGATACCCTTATCGATCTTATCATTTCAAAGGAGAAGATATTCGTCTACGGCTCCGGCAGGTCCGGCCTCATCGGACAGCTGTTCTCGGTCAGGATGGTCCAGATCGGATTGAAGGTCCATTTCGTGGGCGACATGACCACTCCGATAATCGGGAAGAACGACCTTACGATACTTGTTTCGAACACCGGCCGTACGATGTCGGTCGTCCAGACGGCGGAGATCGCCAGGCGCATCGGCTCACACGTCGTGTCGCTGACGTCGTCGGCGACAAGCAGGCTTGCGGCGGCATCGAACACCACCATCCTCCTTAAGATCGAGAAGGATGCGATGGATCCGGTACTGGCTCCGCTCGGTACGATATTCGAGGATACAGTGCTCTTCTTCTTCGACTGCATAATACCGGAGCTGATGAAAAGGCTTAACGTCACGGAAGAGGACATGCGGAAAAGACATGCCATATGGGTATGATCACGTCAGGATTATCATCGGGACCTTCTGCGGTTCGCCGCCTATGCATGAGAATGCTGCCAGAGTGGAATCGGACGGGTCGATCACAACGGCAAACCCTGTCTCGTTACCGAATATGCCCGTATGTGTCCTTATGTCTATGTCCGAAAGATAACACCCTATCCCGAGATGCGAGTGATACCATCCTACCACCGCATCCCCTTCGCACTTGTCGATAGAATCGAACAGATCCTCTATGGCATCCCTGCTGAACCTTACGCTCGCCTCATCCGCATCCAGGCCGGACGTGGCCGTATCCGTTACCCTCACGTAAATGCCGCCCTCATCTTTCAGAATGTGTCCTATCAGCAGGCCCATCACCTCTTTGTTTTCCAGATATCCCGCATCCGCATGGTCCGTCATTGACGCTATCGTCCCTTCGGTGATGTAAAGTGACACGCCTTTCACCGGCCTTGTCCTGAATTCTATGTCTGGCGCGTCCGAGGAGATTATCTTAGGCGTCGTGCTCACCGTACCTTACTTTGGCTTCGAACTTCGGCTTGTTCTTGACATACCACTTCGCCGCTTCCATGCAGGAGTCCGTGCCGTAGGGGTTCATCGGATTCGGGTCTGAGATCAGCTGTTCCACCCCCTTAACAAAAGAAAGGAGCGACGACCCGAATGACCAGTTGTCAAGCGTCTTCACGCAGACGAATCCGCCGTCGCCTGGCATCATTATGTTCGGATGGAATATGGGGGTCATCCACCTTGCCCTCGGCCTTTCGTACGGATAGTTGTCTGACACCACAATGGCAAAGACATGATCGTTGCCTATCTCGTCCCTGGATATCCTTGCGGGAGTGTTTTTGAGCGATATGCTTATCTCGATCGGGAATCCCGCGTTCTCCGGCACCGGGGGGATCCTTATCCTCAGGTGATCGTTAAGGCCGAGGATCTCATTGTTGATCCTCTTTATCAGCACAGGTTTTACCAGGCCCATCTCAGCTTCCGCCTTCCGGGTCCGGGATCATCTCAATGACGTCGTCATCTCTGAGGTTTATCTCATCTATGCTCTGGCTCTTGTTGAGGAGTTTCGATCCTTTTCTGAGAACATAGGCGCCGGCATCCTTCCCCCAATACTCAGCGGCGGTGTCGATTATATCTTCCACAGACTCATATGACTCCAGTTCCATCCTTATGGATGAGCTGTTCAGCGTGTTGACCACGGTAATTCTGACGGTCATTTCAATTCCTCCGTATAGTGATTCGAACAGTTACGATCCTCCGGGATCTCGAGATACTGCATAGTTCCCGACATCCCGTCGTAGTACATGACATTCATGATACTCAACTCCCTCTTACCTGATAATATTTTCATCGCTTCCCTTACCTGCACGGCCGCGATCACCGACGTTGTCGTTATCTCCGCCGCCAGTTTAGGCACGAAAATTGTGCCTCCTCCGGTGCAGGAGAACCTTTCGTCCATCAGCTTCATGTGGGAGCTGTTCATCCCGCATTCAAGACACGGCCCGCTTTCGAACACGACCTGTACCTTACCTCTGAAACCGTCCGTGGCGCCGTCTATGTACGGTATCCTGTGGTATCTCGCATGGGAATTGGCGTGGAGTCTGGCGGATATGTTGTCGAGACATCCCATCACGATGTCGAAATCCCAGTCCTCCAGTTCCTGTATCATTGATGTAAAGGGAGTTATCTTTGTTCCTGAGTGGAGCTCGGACGCCCTTTCCGCTACGGCCTCCGCTTTATTCCTTCCTGCGTCGGCCTCTCTGAAGAATACGCATCTGCTGAGGTTGGACGGGACGATGCGGTCCATATCCGCGACGGTGATGTCACCGAATCCCGCCAGCAGCATACATTTTATGACCTCGTTCCCCAGCGCGCCCGCGCCCGCCACCAGGCATCTGGATGTCCGTATCTTTTCGATGTCGAGCCAGCCTATCCTTTTCATCCTGTCGAACCGGTCGGCGTCGTATTCCCTTGCTTTCACGCGGTACCCCCTCATTGTGCGTATAAACTGTTGGCGGCCGGACGCCGGTGTCCGTCCCCGAGTTATGCTACAGTTAACACGAGTCTGTTTTAAAAAGGCTGACATAGCGAGAGACGCCGGTAGTTGGGCAGTTCGGATTCGCCGACCACTTCAAACCCGGCGAACCCGGAACCGACCCGGTAGGAGACATATACTTATGCGACAACCATCCGGTAAAGTCCGGATAACTGTCGTCATAGGCGGTATCAGGACCGTCATTATTCTTGATATTCCCTGAACGACAGGCGAGCGGTTCCCGTAAGGAACCCGGTCCTTTCGGGAACCGTTACGTCCTCCTGATCTTCAGCATAGGTATGCTTGATTATAAGTATGACGCGGGGGCCGTGCTCGGCTGACCGTGTTAATTCTGTCATCTGTCGTATGATACGGCTAAAGCGCGGCAGGATGAGGCGAGAGATTTAAACCATGACCGCGATGAACCGTCATGACCGTGAAGCTGCCCGAACACGACCACTGCAAAACATGCGGGGATCCCGTACCTTTCGACCAGGCGTACTGTTCGGAGGACTGCTATTGGAAGGAACAGGCCAGGATCAAAAAGGAAAAGAAGGATAACATGCTTTTCGCGGTCTTGACCGTGGTGAGCGTGGCGGCGATACTGGCGGTCGGTATCTTTATGCAGGCGTCATAAGCGGGACCTTACCTTACCGACATTGTGCACCCTCAGTATCCTTGCGCCGTTGTCAGCGGCCGTTACGGATGCCGACGCCGTAGCCTCATCCGTTTCCATATCTGGGTAATAGTGAGAAAGGAATCTTTTTCTGGACGGCCCTATGAGAACGGGGTATGCGCTGCTGAACCATCCGCTGTTCTCTACGATCATCATGCTCTGTTCATGGGTCTTTCCGAAACCTACGCCCGGATCAAGTATGATGTTCCTTTCCTTCATCCCTTTGCTTATGACGTGCTCCGCCCTCTTGCTGAGGAATCTTTTGATCTCACTGAGGGCGTCTCCTTCCATCGTATCCGTTCCGAGAGTTTTCGGCGTCCCGTGCATGTGCATGATCACCGCCGGGATATCATTGGATATCGCGATATCGGCCATGGTCTCATCCCTCAATCCCCAGATATCGTTGATGAGGGATGCGCCCGCCGATACTGCCTCTTCCGCGACATGCGGCTTAGCAGTGTCTATCGAGATGGGGATATCAACAGTAGGAACCAGATCTCTTATCACTCCGATGACCCTCCGGATCTCTTCTTCCTCGGTAACGGTATCGGAGCCGGGCCTTGAGGATTCCCCGCCCACATCCAGCATATCGGCGCCTTCGTCTATGAGATGGTAAGCGCGTTCCAGCGCGCTTTCCTTTGATAGGTACGCGCCCCCGTCCGAGAAGGAATCGGGGGTGACGTTCAGTATCCCCATTATCAGCGGCCGGCCAGTCGGCCTTTTCCAAAGATCGGAGGGATGCATCGTCAGAGGTATGCGTCGACCAGTTCCGTCAGGTCCATGATCTTCACCTTGCGGTCGCCGACCGCCGAGACCAGATTCGCAACGCAGAACGGACATGCCGTGACTATTATGTCGGCGAAATTCGCTTCGTCCAGTCTTGTAGAGGCAATATCCTTCGCTTCCTCCGGGTAGGCTGACCTTACTCCTCCGCCTCCGCCGCAGCAGTGGCTTGAGGCCTTGTTGAACTTCATCTCCTTGAAATTCAGGTCGGGGAACTTCTTCAGCACCTCTCTCGGGGGACCATAGACCTTGCAGTGCCTTCCGAGGTGGCACGGGTCGTGATATGTCAGCTTGACGTTGCCGAGGGGTTTCAGCTTAAGGTCCTGCTTCGCCAGGTACTCAGACATGTGCAGCACCTCGAAAGGAACATCCACGAATTTGGGGTACTCCGTCTTGAACATCCTGTAACAGCCCGAGCAAGAGAGGATCAGTGTCTCGATGCCGAGCGCTTTTATCGCTTCCACGTTCTTCTTCATCAGCTCTATGCTCTTCTCTTCATCCGCGCCGATCCTCTGAAGGACCGAGCCGCAACACACTTCGTCGATCGTGGTGAAGTCCTCGCCCAGTTTCTTCAGTATTGAGAGCGACGCCGCGGCTATCTTCTTCTCTCTGTACGTGGCTGTACATCCCGCGAAGTAGCCGATCTTAGCTTTGCGCGGCTTCATCCCGAGGGTCTCGGCCACAGACTTCTCTTCCGAGTATGGATTGTTGTACTTCAGAATGCTGTCCACGATCGCTTTGTGCTTGGGAAGTATGTATCCGTTCTTCACAAGGTCGGCGCGGCACAGCTCTATTATCTCAACAATGTCCACAGTCGACGGGCAGCGTCTGGAACAATCTGCGCATGTGGTGCAGGTGTACATGTTCTCCACAACGGAGTCATCCGCCTCCAGCTGTCCGGTGAGCAGCCCGTAGGTCTGGATTATCCTCCCCCTTGACACAGCCGAATCCCACCCGATCGATTTGAACGACGGGCATACGCTCTTGCAGAACCCGCACATGGTGCAGGTGTTCAGCGCCTCTTTCACTTTCTTTATCTTATCTGTCTCGAAACCGCTCATCTTATTCAACTCTGGGTATTGTTACGCTTCCGTCCATCAGTACTATGACCTTCGCGTCAGGCTTCTGTCTGAGCGCTTCCTTCACAGCGGCGTCCACCGTCGGGAACGGCGTGATGTTTGCCGCCTTTATCATCTCCGGGTCCAGGTCTGTCACCGCCCATATGTCGGCCCAGACCGCTATCTCGGCCATCTTGGCCGCTTTGTGGTATCCGAGTTTGTATTCTTTGCTCAGGTTCTCAAGCACCTGCTTAGGGTCCTTCGAAGAGGAGAGCTGCGTAAGGAACGTCGCGTGCCCCACGCCCTCCCTGCACTTGGAGACCATTATTATCCTTCCCCCCTCCTTAAGCGCCCATTTTCCGTTGTCCAGAGCTTTCTGCGACTGGTAAAGGTCCACGTCCATGGGGTAGGGGGCGACCGATATCACGATGTCCGCCTTCTCGGGTATTGGAACGGAGAACACCTGGTTGGCCCATTCCACCGCCTGATCGAATGCCGGGTTCAGGCTTCCGGACGCGACCTTGTATATGTGCTGATGACGGTCGAGGACCATCTGTATCGAAAATATCTCTTTGCCCTTGACCACTTCCAGGGCATCCATCATGTCCTCGTGCACCGGGTTGCCTTCAAGGACCAGGGACTGCGCCTCCTCTCTCATCGCCAGTTTGTGATTGGTCTCTATTGTCAGGTATGACGCTACTCCAGGGAGGAACGATTTTCTTCCTCCGGTGTACCCGGCGAAGTAGTGAGGTTCGACGCTTGTGATTATCACGAGTCTGTCGGCCTCCACGGCGATCTTGTTGACCTCCATCGGGGTGCCGTTCTTGGACTTGCCGAGATTGACGCATTCGGATTTCTTGGCGTCGTGGGAAATTATCCTGTCCTTGAGATATGCGTAATGTTTACCGAATACGAAATCGTATTCCTCCTGGGTCATATCTCTGTGGGTTCCCGTGGCGATCAGATATCTGGCTTCGCGCAGGTCCATCCTTTTCGATAGCGCGTCAAGCACTTTCGCGGTGGGCGTCGGCCTTGTTCCGTCGTTGACTATGAAGACTATATCCTTCCCGCCTTCCAGGAATTTGGACAGCGACCCGTACCCGATGGGGTTGTCTATGGATCCGTTTATCACTTCGTCCGGATCCCCGCATTCGACATCCATGGGATAGAATGTTCCTACGTAGTTCTTATCCGGAACCTCCGTCCTCTGGACCCCGTCCTTGCCGTATTTGATATCGATTTTCATTTGAGACCGTCCCAGTGGATTGTTGCCACTAATATTAATTATTTATTCGCGGCAGGGGCCGAGCCGCCATCGGATAACTTATTTAGCGGCCGCAGTTATACTATTTGCAATGGTTTCTTTGAAAGAATTGGGAGAAAGAGAGCTTATCCGGGTCATTCAGAGCATAATCCGGCGGTCGCCGGGCCTGGGCCCTGGGGACGACTCCGCTCTCATCCCCTCGTCCGGCGGGGACACGGTCGCCTGCACGGACAGCGTAACGTTCGAGAGACATTTTCCTAAAGGAATGACCTACGAGGAGTTCGGGTGGATGGCCGCGGCGGTCAACATAAGCGATCTGGCCGCCATGGGCGCGGAGCCCGTCGGTCTGCTTGCCGCCCTCACTATGCCGCCGGAGCTCGATGCCGATTCTCTGTACGATATCATGGCCGGAATGGACAAATGCGCCGGATCTTTCGGAGCCCACATATATGGCGGGGACACCAAGTTCGGGTGCGGAGCCGTGTCGTGCACAGCGATCGGTTCTATGAACGGGAGGACTCCCATGCTCAGATCAGGCGCGATGCCCGGGGACGTGGTGGCGGTCACCGGTTCGCTGGGGTCGGCGGCGGCCGGATTCTTCGCGGGGGAGAATGACCTAGACGGCTATGTGTCCTCTTCCTCCCTCATGACGCCCATACCCCGCGTCGGGGACGGAATTGCCCTGTCGTCATCCGGTGCGGTGACCTCCTGCATCGATCTGTCGGACGGGCTTGCGGAGGGGGCGAAGAGCGTCTGCAGAGCCAGCCGTGTCGGGATGGAGATCCACATGGCCTTCCTGCCGGAAGGGGACGGCGTGGACCTCGTATCATCCGAGACCGGCGTCACCAAAGAAGAGATGATGCTTTATTGGGGCGGAGATTACGAACTGCTTTTCACATTCGACAAGAAGGAAATGGAAGCACTGTACTCTCAGGACGTGGATTTTTCCGTAATCGGTATAGTTACGAACGACGATGCGCCCTACATAAACTACGGGGACAGAAGAGAGGCGATGGGAAACGGCAGGCATTAATCCGAACATTGAAGCTAGACATTACCACCGGGACGGTGAAAGGTACATCTGCGACCTGTGCCCGCACAGGTGCAGGATACCGACGGAGGGATTCGGAGTATGCTTGTCCAGAAAAGGCGAGGAGGATAAACTGATCGCCAACAATTACGGTAAGGTCTCGTCCTTCAGCGTAGACCCCATCGAAAAGAAGCCGTTCTACCATTATTACCCAAAGACCAAGATATTCTCCATCGGAGGGATCGGATGCAACATGTCCTGCAGACACTGCCAGAACTATGCGATATCCATGTCCCCTTCCGGCAGGAAGCGCACCACCTACGAGTCTCCGGAGGAGATCGTCGCCTTCTGCAGGAAAGAGAGGTTCGACGCGATCGCATTCACTTACAACGAGCCGGTGATCTGGTTCGAGTATATCATGGATATAGTGGAGGAAGCGCCCGATCTGAGATGTGTGCTGGTGAGCAACGGCCTGATCTGCGAGGATCCCCTGAAAGAGCTGTGCGGAGTGACCGACGCGATGAACATAGATATCAAAGGTTTCACCGACGAATTCTATACCAAGGTCTGCGGCGCGCATCTGGATGACGTCATGAGGTCCTCCGAGATAGTGAGCCATGAGGGGGTGCACCTGGAGCTCACATACCTGGTCATACCTGGATACAATGACTCTGCACGAGAGATAGAGCAGTTCTCCTCGTGGGTACGCGACAAGCTGTCCCCGGAGACCCCCGTACATTTCTCAAGATTCCATCCCGACAACAAGATGCTGGACGTCCCCATCACTCCCCTGGAGACGCTGCATATGTGCAGAGCGATCGCGATGGAGTGCGGGCTCGAGTATGTCTATGTGGGGAACGTGCTGTCCGACGACGCCTCGGACACGTACTGCCCCAACTGCGGGGCGCTGGTGATCCGCCGCACGGGGTATCTCGTCGACCTTGTGGCGCTGAACGGCGACCGCTGCGCCCAGTGCAGACACAGGATGCACATCAAAATATGAGGAACAGCGGATTGCCTATCAGAACTATCGCCGCCGTTGCGGCGGCGATCATTATCACAAAAGGTATCATGGGGGTCACCCAGACCTCCTCGCGTCCGGCTTCCCTGAGCCTTGCGTATATGCCTGGTATGTCCTCGTCCTTAGGTATCTTTATGGATACCGGCTCGCCGTCTATTATGTCCTCGATGGGCCAGACATCGGAACTCTCCGCTTTCGATATCTCCATCCTGTATCCTGAGAACATCCTTTTGCTCGGACCGCCTGCTTTTGCATTCCTCGCTATGAAGTACATTATAACTGGAACGGTCATCACCGCGGCCAGGAACAGGACAGATATTGAAAGAACGAATATCTGACTGGCAATATTGCCGGGTATGTCCACCAGCGGCAGCCCGAGGAAGCTTGGGTACAGAGGGAACATGACCGAAAGCGTGACCAGACACTTCACGTCCGCCCCGCCCCGCACTATTCCGAGAATGTACATCCCCACATAGATAAGGTAGCACAGGGGTATCGAGGCCCACGCGATCATGATATGCTCGGACATATTCGGATAAAGAGGCACGACGAAAAGCAAAGCCATAACGGCATAGAACGCGAGCGGATTGAACTCTCTGTCCCAGAGGATGTCCAGAATGATCATTGCCGTTCCTGCGGCAAGACAAACGTACTCCCACCTGAACCCGGTCAGGTAGATCGAGTAGGAAACAGCAAAGATCAATCCGGCGATGCCCAGCACCATCCAGTGCCTGTCTGAGACCTCTCTTTCCTTCCAATCGCTTATGCTTGCCGATGCCAGCACCGCCATCGTTATGACGAACGCAGAAAGCCCGAGTATCTCTTCCGTCTCCACGGACCATCTAACGCATCAACAGATATTATTTTATTCTATTATAGGGTCCTGGTCCTCATGAGACCGGCGAAAGTCCCAGCCTTGCTGTTGGTTGTCGCTGCAGCATCAATGCTGTTGATCCTGCCCGCGGCGGCCCCCGTCTCGGCGGTCACCGGCCCCGACGCCCTCCCGGGAGAAGTGGGACTGGTATTGTACGGACACGACGATCTTGAGATCAACGCTGGTTCTTCCGAAAGTTTCTGGATTGAGGTCGTCAATTACGTAGTCCCTTCAGGGCCCGATACGTCCCATTCCAGGATGATATCGGTGAGCTTCGATTCCGCGCCGGGCATATCGGTCTACGTGGACGAAGCGGACAGAAATTTCACTCTCAAAGGAGATACGTACCAATCCATCAAGGTCTCGGTCGATGTCGGAAGGTACGCTGCTGCCGGCACATATAATGTCGGCATCATCCTGACAGTGACGTCCATGTATGAGGATCCCGAACCCGTTCCGACAGGTCCGGTGTGGGTGAAAATTGTCGTGCTGTCGCCTCTGTCGTCAGGAGACGCTTACAACAAGATACTGGGGGTGTTCGACAATCCTCTCCCGGAACCTTTCGACGGCCCCCTTGCGTCCGCTGTGATCACTTTCATACTCTGGCTGATCATCGGCGCCCTTGCCGTGGTCATACTGGTGCCTCTTATCCTCCGCATCTTCACTCACAACTATGAAGAAGAGAGCAAAAAACTGAGGAAAACCGTCAGGACATTCGCCCCTCCCGTGCTTTTGCTGTATGCATTCGATAACAGCCTCCGCGTGTACGGCGCATCCGAAGAGATAGTGGGGGTGGCCGAGAGCTGGTTCGAGATATTCTACATAGTGCTGGGAGCGATGATCGCCTGGATGGTCTACCTCATATTCATCCAGCACGCGATATCCAAGATGTCGAAGAACAAGCGCATCGGCCAGCGGGACGTCGATATCGAGCCGCTTCTGCGCCTGCTGGGGAAACTGGTGATCTCGGTGATGGCCGTGGCTTTGATGCTGTCCGTCTGGGGATTCAACCTAACCGCCATAATAACGGGCGCGGGAATAGTCAGCCTGGGTATAACGCTGGGGGCGCAGAACATACTGAACCAGTTCTTCAGCGGCATGGTCCTGCTGCTTACCCGCCCCTTCAAATCCGGGGACCTTGTGAAGATCGGCAGCAGCAGCATGATCTATAAGGTGTCGGCGGTGAACATAATGAGCACAGTCTTCGAGAACTGGGACAATGAGGAGACGGTGATAATGCCCAACAACATGGTATCTTCTTCGGCAATAGTGAACCTGACCGGGGACGGCCTGATCTATAAGGTCACCGTGTTCATGAACATCGCGTACGAGAACGATATCGATCTTGCGAAAGAGATCACGAAGGTCGCCGCGGAGGAACACCCGAATGTCATAACAAACGGGTCCGTGAGCCCTCCTTCAGTGAGGGTGTCGGCATTCCTCGACTCTGGCATAGAGCTCAGACTCGCCTGCTACGTCTACGACTTCAACGACAGCGGGAAGATCTGCGGGGAGCTGAGAGAGGCGATATTCAAGTCCTTCAAGAAGAACGGGATAAGCGTGCCGTTCCCGCAGATAGACGTCCACCTCGACCCCGTCAGCAGAGAAGACCTTCGGAAAGACGATTGATCCCGCCCGCCGCCAACGATGTTTTTCGTTGATTCTTTGACGTCTACATGGCAATTTTTATATTATAGTTAGGCTTATGCGCAAATGGTTTACGAAATCAAGCAATTGTGGTGATTCGATGATAGACAACCTTGACAAACGGATATTGGAGATCCTGAAGAAAGATTCCCGCCGCCCCTTCGTGGAGGTGGCGAATCAGCTGGGTGTGTCCGAGGGGACGGTAAGGACCAGAGTGCATAAGATGACCGAAGAGGGAGTGATCAGAGGTTTCACCATCAAGACCAGCTCCAAGAATGTCAAGGCCTTGGTGGAGATAAGGATAGACGTTAACACTGACACCGAAGAGATAGCTAAGGAACTGGCGAGCTACGAGGGAGTGACCGAAGTGTTCGAGGTCACCGGCGACCAGGACATAATCGCCTTGGTGGACGTCGATACGTCCCAGAACCTCAACGAGATCATCGAGAAAGTAAGAAGATATGAAAATATACTCAGTACCCGTACCCGGCTCATATTGAAAGAACACTTCGGAGAGAATTGAGATGTTCAGAGGTACGTCCACCGCAATAATAACGCCGTTCACCAAAGACAACAAGGTCGACGAGGAAGGCCTCAGGAGACTTGTGGAATTCCAGGAGGAGAACGGCATAGGCACGATAGTCCCGTGCGGATCCACAGGAGAGTCGGCGATGCTGACCCACGAGGAGCATATACGAGTGGTGGAAGTGGTGGTGGACCACGTGAAGAGAGCGAAGGTGGTGGCGGGCGCCGGCAGCAATTCGACGGCGGAGGCCGTGATGCTGAGCAAGCGTTCCGAGGACCTCGGGGTCGACGGCCTGCTCTCGATCTCCCCCTATTACGTCAAGCCCACTCAGGAAGGCATATATCAGCATTTCAAGGCGATAGCCGAATCCGTGGATATCCCGATCGTCGTCTATAACATCCCTGGGAGGACGGCCTCGAACATCACCGCAGAAACAATGATCAGGATGGCGGGGATCGATGGGATATGCGCGGTGAAAGAAGCAAGCGGCAACATCGACCAGGTCAGAGAGATAATAAAGAATAAGCCAAAGGGATTCGAGGTCCTAAGCGGGGACGATGCATTCACCCCCGCGCTCATACGCAGCGGCGGCGACGGGGTGATCTCCGTGACGTCGAACTGCCTTCCCGGAAAGATGGGAGAGCTGGTCCGCGCGCTCCTTGAGGGCAACAATGCCTCAGCTGACAAGATGATCGCCGAACTTACTCCGGTGTTCGATGCGCTGTTCGTCGAGACCAACCCCATTCCTATAAAATATGTCATGTCCAAGATGGGGTACGGGTCCGGAGCGCTGAGACTTCCGCTGACCGAAATTACCGATAAGAGCCGCGCGTCCGTCGACGATGCGCTGAAGAGCGTTGGGTTGTGATGAAATGATTAACGTAGCATTGGGAGGCGCAACAGGCAAGATGGGGCGTACGGTCTGTGACATCATACAGAAGAGCAGTGACATGAGACTCGTCGGCGCGATGATCGCACCGACGGAGGAGATGTTCGGGAAGGAGATATACCCGGGGATCATCGCGAAGGGACAGGACAGCCTTGATGAGGTGCTGGAGAATGCCGATGTCTATGTTGACATAACGGCGCCGCAGGCCGCCGCGAACATCATCACCAAGATACCTGCAAAGGGAGTGAACATCGTCCTCGGCACGACGGCGATACCCGATGACGTGATAAAGAAGATGGGGGACGAGATCGCCAAGAACAAGACGTCCGCCGTCCACTCGGCGAACTTCGCCGTGGGCATCAATGTGTTCTGGAAGATGTGCGAGATACTCGCGGCGTCATTGAACGATTATGATATAGAGGTGATAGAGGCGCATCACAACCAAAAGGTGGACGCGCCGTCCGGCACAGCGGCGGAGGCCGTGAAGCGGATGATGAGGACGACCGGCATCGAAGACATCACATACGGCCGCGAGGGCGTGACCGGAGCGAGAAAGAGGGAGATCGGAGTGCATTCTATACGCGGCGGCGATATTGTCGGCGACCATACGGTCATATTCGCCGGAAGCGGAGAAAGGATAGAGCTGAAGCACAGCATGGGCTCGAGAGATGCGCTCGCCAAAGGTTTCATAGAATCCATAAGATGGGTCTATGGAAAGAAGGACGGAAAGGTCCACAGTCTGAACGAGGTTTTGGGTCTATGATGAAGGTCATGAAATTCGGGGGTACCAGCGTCGGTTCCCCCGAGGCCCTGCAGAGGGCGGTAAGGATAATAACGCACGAAAAGAACGACAAGGTAGTTGTGGTATCGGCAATGTCCGGCATAACCAATTTCCTTGTGAACGGGGTCGAAAACCTTCCCAAAAATAAAGAGGAGCTCATCGAAGGGTTTGAGAAGAAGCATCTCGAAGCCGCCGGGCTGTTGCTCAAAGAAGAAGAGATGGCGGAGTTCATGAATGACTTTAACATAAGGATGGCAAAGTTCAGAGATCTTCTTGACGATGAGGACGCTTCGAAGGACCCTTACTACAAAGATAACATAACCTCTCAGGGAGAGAGGTTCTCCTCCCTGATACTCAGTTGCGCGCTGAGGGGGGCCGGCGAGAAGACAGTCGCGCTCACTTCGGAGGATTGCGGGATATGTGCGGAGGGGAGGCCCCTCTCCGGAAGCGCCAACCTGCAGAAGACCGAATCGGCGATGATGATGAAGGTCAAACCTTACGTCGATGACGGCGTGATCCCCGTGATCACCGGGTTCTACGGCATAAAGGAGGACGGGTTGCCGCTTACCTTCGGCAGGGGGGGAAGCGACTATTCCGCGGCGGTTGTGGCCAACGCGATGAACGCGGACCTGCTGGAGATCTGGACGGATGTGGACGGCTTCATGTCCGCCGACCCCCGGATAGTGCCGGATGCGGTGAAGATCGACGAGATGAATTTCGGCGAGGCGGCGGAGCTCGCATACTTCGGCGCCAAGGTCCTTCACCCCAGGACCATAGAACCGGTAAGGATGAAGCACATTCCTCTCAAAGTGAGGAATTCGTTCAAGCCTGATGAGCCCGGAACAATAATACACCATCTCAGAAAGCCGAAGGACGACATGCTCATGAGCGTCGCGCTCAAGACCGACCTTTCCGTGATAGCGATAAGTTCGGCGGAGATCGCCTTCCACCCGGATATGGTGGCGCGCATAATCGAGAAGATAGCGGAGAACGAGGTTGTCATCTATTCTATATCAACATCCCTTTCGACGGTCGCCTTCCTCGTGCACAACAACGATGTGAAATCCATTCTGGCCAGGCTGAACACTTTGGACCCGGAGGACATAGAGAGGATCGAGGTCAAGGGCGATGTGGCGCTTGTGTGCGCCGTGGGGGACAACCTCCTTTCGAAATACGGAGTGTCGGCTGATATATTCACCGCCGTCAAGGAAGCGAAAGCAAGTGTGCAGATGATCTCCGAGGGCGCTTCCGACGTTTCCCTTAACTTCGTCGTTCCAATGTCCCAGGCGATCGATGTCGTGAAGATACTGCACAGCAAATTTGTCAGGGGGAGATCCGATGAGGGACTTTGACAGCAGGAACGGCGTGATGCTGTTCGGCGGCATACCCGTGACGGAGATCGCGGAAGAATTCGGAACCCCTGTGTATGCCATTGAGGAGAAAAGGCTGAGGGAGAACTACCGCAACATCTACGGCGCGTTCTCAAAGCACATGAGAACCCAGGTACACTACGCCTGCAAAGCGAACTCAAGCCTTGCGGTGCTGAAGATACTTGAGAGCGAGGGTTCGTGCATCGACGCCGTATCCATAGGAGAGATCATGACCTGCCTGAAGGCGGGCTTCACGCCCGACCGGATAATATTCACGGGCAACAACATAAGCAACGAAGAGCTGAGAGCGGTGACCGGCCTCGGCGTCATGGTCAACATTGATTCGGCATCAGAACTTGAAAGGCTGGCCAAGATAAAGAAGGGGCTCCCCGTATCGTTCAGGATAACTCCCGGCGTCGGCTCGGGACACAGCGGAAAGGTCATCACCGGCGCCGAGGGCTCGAAATTCGGGATTCCCAGGAAGGAGGTCATCAAGACCTACCTCCGCGCGAAAGAACTCGGCTTCGAACCGAGGGGCATTCACGTACACATAGGCTCCGGGGGCCAGTCCAGCGAACCTTTCACCGAGGTCATGGAGGTCCTGGTCGAAATGACCAATCAGCTGAAAGATAACGGGATCGACCTCGAATTCATAGATATGGGCGGCGGTATGGGCGTACCCTACCGTCCGAATGAGCCCGAGATGGACATCGGCGAGCTTGCCGCGAATCTTACAGAGATGGTGCTTGAAGAGACGGACGTGAGGACGCTGAAACTTGAGCCCGGCAGATATATCGTATGCGATACCGCCGTCCTGCTGACGAGGTGTGTCGACGTGAAGGACGCTGGCGTTAAGAAGTATGTCGGCGTGGACACGGGGTTCAACACACTGATAAGGCCTGCCATGTACGAAGCATATCATCATGTGGAGATAGGCAACAAGTTCGGGAAGGCGTGCACCGCGAAGTACGATGTCGTCGGCCCCATCTGCGAGACCGGCGACTATTTTGCGCGGGACCGCGTGCTTCCGAATCCCGAAGAAGGGGACATCGTTGTCATATATGATGCGGGCGCATACGGGTTCTCAATGTCAAGCAACTATAACTCCCGCCCCCTCTGCAGAGAGGTCCTCGTCAACGACGGGAAGGCCGAACTGATAAGGGATTCCGAGCGGATAGAGGAGCTGTGGAGACACCAGCGGATACCGGAGAGGCTCATCAGATGAAGTTCTGGAAATATCACGGAATAGGGAACGATTTCATATTGATCGACGGGATCAACACAGACGTTGAGATAGACAGCGAGAGATGCAAACTGTGGTGCAGCAGGAATTTCGGCATCGGCGCGGACGGGGTGGTGTTCCTCCTTCCCGGTAAAGGCGCCGATGTGAGCATGAGGGTCATCAACGCGGACGGTTCGGAAGCGGAGATGTGCGGCAACGGGATAAGATGCCTTGCCAAGCATGCGTATGATTTCAAGATCGTGGACGAAGAGATATTCACGGTCGCCACCCCCGCGGGCGTGAAGACCGCGAAGGTGTTCCTGGACGACGGGAAGGTCACCACCGTGATGGTGGATATGGGCGCCCCCGTACTTGACGGGAGATCGATCCCGATAGACTATGACGGCAGATTCGTAGACCAGCCGTTTGCGGTAGAGGGGTACAGCATAAAGGGGAATGCGGTATCGATGGGCAACCCCCATTTCATAACCTTCTCGAACCTGAGCAACAACGATATGGAGAAGCTTGGACCGATGCTCGGGGAGCACCCCTTCTTCCCCAAGAAAACGAACATCGAATTCTGCAAGATCAAAGAAGGGAACATATACATCCGGGTGCATGAAAGGGGGGCCGGCTGGACGCTGGCCTGCGGCACTGGCGCTTGCGCGTCGGCCACTGCCGCCGCGCTGAACGGCATGGTGCCGTTCGACGAGCCTATAGACGTGCGCCTTCCGGGAGGATGGCTTAAAGTAACTGTTGAAAAGGGCCTCGAACATGTGCACATGGAAGGGCCTGCGGTGCTGATATATGAAGGCAGCATAACGGAAGAGTGAACACTATGGTGAACTATGAGCAGTCTGAAAGGCTCAAAAAACTTCAGCCTTATCTATTTGTTAGATTGGAAGAGCTTGCGGCGGTCAAAAGACAGGAAGGAATGGATATGATCGATTTCGGTATAGGGGACCCGGACCTCCAGACCCCGGACAAGATCGTGAAATCACTGCAGATAACTGCCGAATCGAACGAGAATCAGAAATATTCCAGCTCGGCCGGCGAGAGGGACCTCAGGGAAGCGGTCGCAAAGTGGTATAAGAAGAGGTTCGACATAGACGTCGATCCAAACAGGCAGGTGTGTATAACCCTGGGATCCAAGGAGGCGATCTTCAATATATCCCAGGCTTTCGTGAATCCGGGAGAGACCATCATTGCGCCGAGCCCTGGGTATCCCGTATACTCGGGGGCGTCCGTGCTCTTCAATGAGGCGAAATGCGTACTCATACCTCTCAGAAAGGAAAAGAACTGGCTGCTTGATGTAGATGAATGCCCGACCGGCGCGAAGATGCTTTATATCAACTATCCCAACAACCCCACGGGGGCGACATGCGACCTTGCGTACCTTCGTAAAGTATACGACTGGTGCCAGCAAAGGGGCACGATACTCTGTTTCGACAATGCTTACTCGGAGATGTGCTACGACGACTACCGCGCCCCGTCGGCGCTTCAGGCGGGACCGGACTGCATCGAGTTCGGATCCTTCTCTAAAACGTTCAACATGACCGGGTTCAGGCTGGGTTACGCCGTCGGCCACCCCGATCTGATATCAGGGCTCAAGAAGTGCAAAGGCCAGATAGATTCGGGAGCCCCCATTTTCATACAGAAAGCGGGGATCACCGCCCTCGAAATGTACCCGGAAGACGGGGCGCTGCCTGGTGTTATAAAGAACAACATGGACATCTATGCGGAAAGAAGGGAGGTCCTCGTGAACGGCCTCAGGGAACTCGGATTCGATGTGACCATGCCGAAAGGGACGTTCTACGTCTGGTTCGACTGCGGTATGAGGTCGGATGAGTTCACGAAGATGATGATCGATATCGGCATAATAGTGACGCCGGGGCCGGGATTCGGAGATTCGGCCGAGGGCTACATACGCATGACGGTCACGGAACCTGTCGAACGTATAAAAGAAGCATTATCCAGAATGAAGCGCGCCTCCATCTGCCCCGCGTGCCCGAAGGATCAGTGAACCGGCCCGAACCTCTCCTTTGAGTATCTCAGGGCCTCTATCACGGGCAGCGGTTCATGCAGAAGGAATGTCTCCAGTGCGCCGCCTCCCGTGCTTACGTATGCCACCCTGTCGGCCAGGTCGAACCTTTCCGCGGCGCCCGCTGTGTGTCCCCCGCCGAGGACCGACAGTCCTTTGCTTTCGACCATCGCCATCATGAGCTGTTTCGTTCCCGCTTCGAATCCTGGCTTCTCGAACATCCCTGCGGGGCCTGACATGAACGATGTTTTGGAGGAAAGTATGACCTTTCTGAATTTCTCTATGGACTGATCTCCGATATCCAGCGCCGGTTCGGGCGTCGGCATGTCTCCCGTGTTCACGCAGACCCTCCTGCCGTCCCTTTCCACCGCGACGTCCACCGGCAGCAGTATCTTCTGACCGTATTTGCTGAGGACGTCCCTTGCCGCCTGGAAATTCTCTTCGGTAAGCTCGCCGGCGAGCACCCTGCTGCTGGCCTCCCCTATATCGACGCCTCTTGCCAGCAGGAAGGCGTTCCCCGCAAGTCCCGCTACGATCACGGTGTCGGCGACGCCGTTCTTAAGGACGCTGTCTATCATAAAGGGAACATCCCCGAACTTCGCCCCGCCCAGGATGAATACGGACGGCCGCCTCGGCTTGTCGAATATCGTCTCGAGGGCATACAGCTCCCTGGCCATCAGCCTCCCCGACGCCGAGGGCAGCTTGACGGGGAACCCCACCAGAGAGCACTGCGCGCGGTGTGACGCCCCGAACGCGTCGCAAACATAGTAATCAATGAAGGGGAGAAGTTCCGCGACCAGTTCCGCCTCGGCGTGCTGGCTCATCTCCGCCGTGACGGCCTCGCATTCCAGCTCCCTTACGTTTCCCAGCAGAAGAACATCTCCCGGCCCCATCTGCGATATCATCCTCTTGGCCTCGTCTCCGATGATATCGTTCACATACCGGACCGGCGCATTGAGGTTTTTAGAAAGCAGAGCGGCATGCTGCTCCAGGCCGATGAAGTCCCATGCGCCCTTTCTGCTCTGGTGCGCAAGGATCGCGACCTTGGCCCTTTTCCCGACCAATTCCCTTACGGTGGGAATGATGCTCCTTATCCTCGCGTCGTTCAGTATCTTTAGCGTCTTTTTATCGAGAGGGCAGTTTATGTCCACTCTCAGCAGGACCGTCCTGTCCTTGAAATTGAAATCTTCCAGGGTGTTGAATTCTCTCGTGTTCTCACCCTTACTTTTTTATTCCGAGAGCTTTGTTCGTTTTAGATATTGATGCGGCTGCGTCTTCTTGCAGTTTGCACATGGACCTTATGCAGTCGATGTTCTCCGGCACGACGTCCGCTTCCTGGTGCACGGCCTGGTAATAATAAAGCATGTTACCGACCACTTTCACGCCATCCTCCCATACTACCGCCTCGTACATGTCGGACCTGTCCCTTCCGAGATCCTTTGCCAGCTCCATTATCTCGGGCGTGCCTTTCACTCCGCTGCCGCTGTTCACAAGCATCACGCGGGGGGATGCGCGCATTATGTCCAATATCTCGCTTGTTTTGGATTCCCTCTCGAGCTCGGCCGCGACCGTATGGAGATGCATGATGGTCGTGGACGCCTTGACGGCCATCGTGCTGATGTTCAGCCAGGGCATCACGCTCTTCACGTCCGGCCCGTGATGGGTGGGCAGTTTCACCGACGGTTCCAGCCCGTTTATCGGGCCGCTCCTGCTGTCGCCGGGATCCGCCGCCCTCCTGATGAGTGTGGCGTGGACGTTCTTTATCTTTATCGACCTGTCTATCGGGTTCAGGGTCCTCAGCAGCCCCGTCGTATTACATGATACCACTCTGGAGAACTGAGCGCCCCATGACTCGCTGTAGTTGGCGGTGGAGTTGAAGGATATGCCGGTAAGGCTGTGGTCCTCCCCGCCCTGGAAGATCGCTTTTTTCCCCGCCGCTTCGTATTCGGCCTTGTACGTCTCCCCCACATCGCCGGGTGTACAGTCCACGATTATATCTGCGGCTTTGTAAAGGTCTTTGATCGTTCCCTTGACCGGGACCCCGGCGTCGCCGAAGGTCTTGAGACTCCCCTCGGGGACATAGAGATCGAACCCTCTATCGACGGCGGTCCGCGCTTCGAAAGTGGGTCTCGTCTTCGTTACCCCCGCGACCTCCATATCGTCCTGTTTGCTTACTGCGGCCGCGACTCTCTTGCCGATCGTGCCGTAACCGTTTATCCCGACCTTTATTCCAGACACCGTATACCTCAGTGCCTAATCACCTACGAATAAAATAATCTTACGTGTTTCGGCTGCGGGGTCCGGCGATTCATACATCAATTATAAGAAAGGGTTTTTTGATACTGAGGTGAGGTATACTCATGAAAGGATCTAGAGCGCTACTCAAAATGCTGGAGGATAAAGGAGTTGAAACAATGTTCGGGTACCCGGGCGGCGTAGTAATTCCCGTCTACGATGAAATGCTTGAATCATCGATAAGGCACGTCCTCGTACGCCATGAGCAGTGCGCTGCTCACATGGCGGACGGTTTCGCCAGAGCAAGCGGCTTCCCCGGCGTGTGCATCGCCACCAGCGGCCCGGGAGCTACGAACCTTGTCACAGGTATCGCCACAGCGTACGCTGACTCGATACCGATGATCGCATTAACAGGCCAGGTCGGCACCGGTTCGTTAGGACTCGGCGCTTTCCAGGAGGTCGACGCATACAGCCTGATGATGCCCATAACAAAACACAACTTCAGAGTATTGTCCCTGAACAGGCTCCCGCACGCTATACATGAGGCCTGGGTGGTCTGTCAGACAGGAAGGCCGGGCCCGGTCCACATTGACATCCCCACCGATCAGGTCAACGCCGAGATGGACGAATCGCTTTGCAACGAGACATACGGAACAAAGCCTCCTAAAGAGGACTATTCCAGCATAGATCAGGCCGTCCAATGGATCAAAGAGGCCCAAAAGCCGGTCATGCTGGTGGGCGGAGGGGTCATAGGAGCCAATGCCAGCCCCGATATCGTGAAGCTGGCCGAGATGGCGAACATACCGGTGATAACGCCGCTGATGGGAATCGGGGCCATCCCGACATCACACCCCCTCTGCATGGGATCCCTCGGTATGCACGGCAAGATGTGCTCGCTTCATGCGTTCAGGGAATCCGATCTGATAATCGCCGTCGGCTCGAAGTTCTCCGACAGGACCTACAGCCCTCAGACCGCTCCTCCGGCATCGAGCAGGGTCATCCACATTGACATCGACGCCACGGAGTTCAACAAGCATAAGAGGGAGGCCATCAACATACAGGGCGACGCTAAGAAGGCCGTCCGCATGCTCATCGAAAAACTTGAGGGGTGCGCAGGCAGCCGCCCCGCATGGGACAAGAACATCCAGGAGCTGAAGAGGCGCTGCAAATGCGACTACAACTACGACAACAATCCTATCGTCCCGCAGAAGATCATGTACGAGATCAACAGGATCACCAGAGAGGATCCCGACATCATCATCACGACGGATGTGGGACAGAACCAGATGTGGGCGATGCACTATCTTGATATAGACCGTCCCAGACAGCTGATCTCATCAGGCAGTTTCGGCACCATGGGCTTCGGTCTTCCGTCCGCGATAGGCGCGAAGGCCGCTTGTCCGGACAAGAAGGTCATTACGATAACCGGCGACGGCGGACTGCAGATGGTCATGCAGGACATCGCCACATCGGTCGCGGAGGATCTCCCTGTGGTGATCTGTCTGCTGAACAACGGATGGCTGGGTATGGTCAGGCAGTGGCAGAAACTGTTCTGGGACAAGAGATACAGCAACACCAAGCTCGGGGCCGATCCCGACTTCGTGAAGATAGCCGAAGCGTTCGGGGCGAAGGGCATCCATGTCGAAAGGTCCGGAGAGATAAGAGACGCTCTCAAAACAGCGTTCGACAGCGGAAAGACCTGCCTGGTGGAGATAATGGTGGATTGCGAGGAGGACATCACCCCGATGATCCCCGCGAACCCGGCTCAGCCGCTGGTCAAAGGGCGCTGCAAATTCTGAAACACCTTAACGGCTTCCAGGCTCATATGGAGCCTGGAGGCTGACACTTTACCTCAGGCGGCCGTGTTCTGTACCATAGCACAATTCTGCAATCGTCGGTTGCAGAATTGAATGATTCCGCAGACCTGACCCCCGATCACCGTATTTGCTGTATCAAATGATGCTGGTGTTTTTCGGAGCTTTTTCATAAAAAAATTTAGTGTAACACCGATATTTTTAGAATTGATCAAAAAAAATTTAGTGTTATACCGATATTTTTCGCTGATAATAAATATGTGCTCGCCGTACCGTTCAATGGGTGAGCATATGAGCGAAGACGAGCCCCTGATAGACAGACCGGCATATGTAGACGAGATAAGGGGGTTCATCGACAAACCACTCATAAAGGTAATCACAGGCGTCAGGCGCAGCGGGAAGAGCAAGCTCCTTAAACTCATCCAGAAGGAGATATCAGAAAGGGCCGACCATGGCCATGTCATCGAGATGAACTTCGAGACGTCGGAATTCTTCGACATCAAAGGCTATGTCGAACTGGCGAAGTACTCGAAGGGCGTTTAGAAGACGAAAAAAGGCATTACGTTTTCTTGGACGAGATCCAGGAGGTCACAGGCTGGGAAAAGGCCGTCAACTCGATCAGGCTGAGGAACACAGATATCTATGTCACAGGCTCGAACTCGAGGTTGCTCGACAGCGACTACTCCTCGTTGCTGGGCGGCAGGACGATCAGTTTCAGCATGCATCCGCTATCGTTCAAGGAGTTCGTCCGTTTCAGGGAAGAGAGAGTGATCGCGGGCGGCTCAGATCTCGACATGTACATCAGGCTCGGCGGCTTCCCCTCGGTCTCGATGTTCGATTATTCCATGCATGAGGCGATGCGCATTGTGACAGAGATCCACAACACCGCGCTGTTCCGCGATGTCGTGAGAAGGAACTCCGTGAAGAACCCTCAGCTCATGGACAAAATCGTCACGTTCATCTACGACAACGTGGGCAACCTGGTGTCCCCGTCAGGCATCGCTAACTACCTGAAAAGCCAAGGCAGGAAGGGAACGGATCCGGAGACCATCGTCAACTATCTGAGGTACCTGGAGGAGGGTTTCCTCATAAAGCGTGCGCAACGCTATGACATCAAAGGCAGACGCCTGCTCGAGACCAACGACAAGTACTACCTGTCCGACCACAGCCTGCAGTACGCGGTGCGCGGGTTCAGGGCCGACAACATACAGGGCATCCTTGAGAACATAGTCTACATGGAACTGGTGAGACGGGGGTACGATGTGTACGTAGGGAAGCTCGGCAATAGGGAGGTCGACTTCGTCGCCGAGAAGGCCGACGGGCGCAGGGTCTATGTGCAGGTGTGCCTTGAGCTACCCACCGACGAGGCGTACGGGCGCGAGTTCGGCCCGCTGAAGGAGATTGGGGACAGCTTCCCGAAGTACGTCGTGTCGATGGACAGGCACGCGGAGCGCAACGACGAGGGGGTCGTGGGCGTCCATCTTAGGGACTTCCTGCTGATGGGCGGCTACGGCCCGCCCTATGGCGTCTGAGGGGCGGGGGCCTGCGATAAGCATCGTGCGCCTCTGAGCCGGAGCGCGACTTGGACGCCCCCGCATGGCCCTATGGGATCGGGCTATTTTTAGCCGGCCCCGATGTTCCCCCGCCGCTTTCTCAGGGCGCATGGGCGCCGGGGCCACGTTAAAGGGCCGTTCCCTTCGATGGGACAAACAGGCGGGACATGTCCGCCCCCTCCAGTTCAAGCAGCCAGGCCTTCATTCGGACGCCTCCGGCGAATCCTGTCAGGCTGCCGTCTGACCCTACCACCCGGTGACAGGGGATGATGATGGATATGGGGTTATGCCCGACGGCCCCGCCTACCGCTTGGCTTGACATGCTCCCCCTGTTCATGATTGCCGCTGTTTTCCTAGCGATGTCGCCATAGGTGATGACCTCGCCGTATGGGATTCCACGCAGAATACCCCATACCCTTTGACGGAACTCTCCGCCGATGGGGGCTAACGGCAGTTCGGCGACTTCGGGCCTTTCACCTGCAAAATACCTGTCCAGCCATTCTTTGGCCATGCCAAAAATCGGCATGTCGTCGTTTTCCACCATGGCCTCCGGCATGGTGCCGCCGTAGTATTTTTGCCCCTCCGTCCACAACCCCACAAGTTTGCCGTCGTTGCAAGCGAGTTTGATCATGCCGACGGGCGATCTGTATGTCGTTGAGTAGTACATGTCCCCCCCCCTCGTTTCATAATGTGTCCCACAGGCCGACTGTGGCATAGCTGCGCCAAGGCCGCCACGCCTCCGCAATGCCCAGCAGTTCCTTCGGCGAGTAGCCAGGGAGCGCTTTTCTTATGCCCGCATCCGTCTCGAGGAAAGAATCCGTCCACCCCATTGCCCGCATCGCTATGTACTGCGCCGTCCAATTCCCAATGCCGCGGATACCCATCAGCCTCTTCATCTCTTCTTCCGGCCGAGCGCGAAGACCAAGCTCCACCTCCCCTTCCGCCATCAGCCGCGCCAGCTCGCGGATAGTCTTTGACCGCGCCCCCGTGACGCCCAACGTGCCGAGGTTGTCCTCTATATCGTCGCCCATCGCGAGGACCGATTCCGGGGCGGGGAAGATGCGCGTCAGCCCCTCTATCCCCGTTTGGATCGACGTGCCGTATCTGTCGATGACCCTCGCCGCCAATGTGCCTGCCGCCTTGACGGTTATTTGTTGCCCGAGGATCGCTCGCACCGCCATCTCGAAGGCGTCGAAGCATCCCGGCAACCGGGTCCCTAGGACACATGCGCCGGGTCGGATCTCGTTCATCGCCTGAAGCGCCCCGTATATTTCGTAAGGGTCGCAACACAGGTCGAACAGATGCCGCACCCTTGCCGACACTTTAGGTAAGACGGGGGTCAGGGCCTCGCTAACCGTGACGGCCAACGCGTTTTGTTCAGGCCTGTGGATCACCCGCAACCAACCGGATACAGAGCTTCCATCGGCTGTCTCTAAACGAGCCGTGCGCAGGTACTCGCCGTTCTTGACCATCTCGGCACCAGCTATCGCCCTGCCTCCGAGAAAATCCAGTATCTGCTCCCAACGATAAGGGGGGCGATAGCTCAACCTCAATGAAGAGCTCCCGGAGTGGGCATCCTTTGTCTCAAATGCTTCATGTGACCCATCGCTTTCTATCGGCATATCCATCGCCTCAACATTCAGCCCGCCTCACGATAGCGTATTTTTAATAAATACTCACGGTTTTCCGACATGGTATCCTTGGCTCCTATGGGGTTCGAGCGGGCGCACGCTACTGTGCGTGTAGCATATCATCTCCAGCCCGTGCCCCGCCGATGATCAGGAATCACGGGCAAAGGGGCCCCTCGGGCACGGTGGCTTCCCCTCGGCCCGCAGGGGTTGTAGTGCGCCCTATACATGCCCAATGGCATCTGGAACTTCAAGGGCGCGATACTCCCCCCTCCCTTTGAGCCTTGCGGGGGGTTCCTCATCGGGATACTTCCCCTCTACGCAGGAAGTGTTAAGGGGCACAGGGGGGGGGGACGCGATTGCCATGACGCCTTTCAGGATTGGTCGAACAGCCCCGTTGACAAGTACCGACTTCCTGCGTCTGGGAATATCGCCACTACCCTCTTGCCTTTATTTGCGGGACGCCTCCCGACCTCGGCCGCCGCATATGCTGCCGCGCCGGATGAGATCCCGACGAACAATCCCTCGGTTCTCGCTAACTGCCTCGTTGCATCGAATGCCTGCCCATCATCCACTGTGAACACCTCGTCCACGACGTCCCCGTTATAAATGTCGGGCACGAACCCTGCCCCTATGCCCTGGATCTTGTGTGCGCCTGCCCCTCCCCCCGAAAGCACTGGCGAACCCGATGGCTCGACGGCGACGATCTGGATGTCAGGGTCCTTCTCCTTGAGCACCTCGCCGACCCCTGTTATCGTCCCTCCTGTCCCGACGCCGGCGACGAGGATGTCCACCCTGCCGCCTGTGTCCCTCCAGATCTCCTGTGCCGTGGTTGTCCTGTGTATATCCGGGTTGGCCGGGTTGGAGAACTGCCCCAAAAGCACGGAACCCGTCGCAGCCCTGTGCAGCTCGTCGGCCTTGGCGATGGCACCCCTCATCCCCTTCGCCCCATCTGTCAGAACAAGCTCCGCTCCGAACGCCCTGAGCATATCGCGCCGCTCGGCGCTCATTGTGTCGGGCATGGTCAACGTCAGCCTGTACCCTCTCGCCGCCGCAACGAAAGCCAGCGCGATCCCGGTGTTCCCGCTCGTGGGCTCGATGATCAAAGAACCGTGTTTCAGCAACCCTTTCTCCTCTGCGTCAATGATCATCGCGAGGCCTATGCGGTCCTTCACACTGCCGAGCGGGTTGAAGTACTCCAGTTTGGCGACGACCTGTGCGCCGATCCCGTTCAGAGCACCATACTTGGAAAGCTCCAGGAGCGGGGTGCCGCCAATCAGGTCGGTGATGCTTTTCGCGATCCTTTCCGTCATGTCCGTATCCCCAACCGACGGCCCGTCATTGGAGGGCCTGCTCCAGGTCGTTCATTATGTCGTCGATGTGTTCTGTGCCGATCGACAGCCTCACCGTGTTGGGTTTTATGCCCTGTTCTAGCATCTCGGCCTCGCTGAGCTGGGAGTGTGTCGTGCTCGCTGGATGTATGACGAGGGATTTGCTGTCAGCGACATTGGCGAGCAACGAGAACAGCTCCAACCTGTCGATGAAATCTTTCGCCTCCTTCTCACCGCCCCTGATCTCAAAGGTGAATATCGAGCCCGCCCCGTCAGGGAAATATTTCTCGTAGAGCTTTCTGTCGGGGTGAGTCTCGAGCGAGGGGTGGTTCACCCTCTCCGCCCGCGGGTGTCTCGACAGGTATCGGACCACTTTCAACGTGTTCTGCACATGCCTCTCCATCCTCAACGACAGAGTCTCGAGCCCCTGCAGGAACAGAAAAGAATGGAACGGGCTGAGGGTTGAGCCAGTGTCCCTCATCAAAGTGACACGGGCCTTCACGATGTATGCGATGTCCCCTGCCGCGTCGGTGAACACGATTCCGTGGTAGCTCGGGTTCGGCCGCGAGAGCCCCGGGAATTTGTCGTTCGACGCCCAGTCGAACCTGCCCGCGTCTATTATCACACCGCCCAGGGCCGTCCCGTGCCCGCCTATGAATTTTGTCGCCGAGTGGACGACCACATCCGCCCCGTGCTCGATCGGGCGGAACAGGTACGGCGTCGCAAATGTATTGTCGACGATGAGCGGTATGCCGTGTCTGTGCGCCACGGCCGCTACCGCGTCCACGTCGACGATGGTGGAGTTAGGATTGCCCAGCGTCTCTATGAACAACGCCCTTGTGCCGCTATCGATTGCTTCCTCGAAGTTCGCCGGGTCGTCGCCGTCTACGAATTTCGCCGTGATGCCGAAGTCCCTGAGCGTGTGGGCGAACAGGTTGTACGTGCCGCCATAGACCCTCCTGTCCGACACTATGTTGTGGCCCGCGAGCGCTATGTTCTGCACCGCGTACGTGATGGCGGCCGCGCCGGAAGATGTCGCGATGGCGGCCGCGCCCCCTTCGAGGGCTGCTATGCGTTTTTCGAACACATCCGATGTCGGGTTCATGAGCCTTGCGTATATGTTGCCGCCCTCCCTCAGAGCGAACCTCCCTTCCGCTTGGGCGCAGTCCTTGAACACGTATGAGGTAGTCGCGTAGATGGGCACGGCCCTCGAGTCGGTCGCCGGGTCAGGGTCTTCCTGCCCGATGTGCAATTGTTTGGTCTCGAATCTGTAGTTTTTCTCCTTCGTTAGAATTCCTCCCGCTTGCAGTATAACATATAATTCCTATATAAATACTATGATTTAAGCCGAAGAGAAAACGCGACGTTAGCCGCACGATGCAACGGTTTTCCGTTCCTGATGAGCTTGGCTCTGCTCTACTGTTCACGACGATTGGGGGCGCCTGCTGTCGAACTCCGGCCCTATGCCTATTGCGCTCTGCGCGACCAGGTCTTGAAGGGTGACGGAGTCCAGATACTCATCGATCACCTTGTAAAGCCCGTTCCAAAAATTAACCGTTTTACAGATGTCCGCGCGTTTGCATTGGTTAGTCTCATCTTCTAGACATGCCACAGGGGCGAACTTGCCCTCGATTGTGCGCAATATCTCGCCCGCCGTGTACCCATCCGGCGGCCTGGTGAGCGCATACCCGCCCTGCGACCCGCGCTCACTCCGCAACAGGTTCGCACGCGTCAGGACGTTCGCAATCTGCTCCAGGTACTTCACGGATATGTCCTGCCGCCTAGAGATCTCTTTGACCGTGACTTTTCCATACATGCTGTTCTCGGCCACATCGATCATGATCCTGAGAGCGTATCTCCCCTTTGTAGATATTTTCATTTCAACCCCGGCTATGTTCCCCAGTTATGCTATATGGTTTATAGGAAATCAATCTTTTGGCACAGCCCCCCAGATTTCCCAGGGTGTCGCCTCTTGGCCCCAATGGGGAGAACATCCCCCGACGTGGCCGCCGCCTGTCCCGCGGCCCGCATGGCACGCCTGTCCCGCGGCCCGCATGGCACGCCTGTCCATCGTGCCGCTGGCGGGCCGCTCCGTGGGGTCCGGTTCGGCCACACGGGTCGCCGCGATCCCCCGCGCCTCCTCTCCCCCCCCACTCCCCAACGTGTTGTGCCGAACCCCCCGGATGCCGGCATGATGCGCGGGGGCGTGGCGCCGCATGCCCTTCTAGCAGGGTTGAGTGTTTACATCGGGCTCTGCTCACTGTGACTCAGGCACTGTGAGCGCATCGTATGCGAGACGGGGGTTTGCCCAGGGCGGCTCCCGCCGTCCAGACGGGCGGGCGAGAGGCCGCTGGGAACAATCAGGAACCGCTGTTTTCACAGGTTCGCGCGGGGGTTGTCGGAGCCACGGCCCGAGTGCTGCTGGGGCGGCCCAGTGCTGGCTCTGCCGGAGGCCAGAGCCATGCCTGCGATAAGTATTAGTGTAACCGAAGAGTTGAGCCTCTAAGCCAAAGGTGGAAAAAATGCACATTTACCACGACTCGGATGTGGACTTGAATGTCCTCAAAGGAAAGAAGGTCTCGGTGCTGGGATACGGGGCACAGGGAAGAGCGCAGGCACTCTGCTTCCACGATTCAGGATTGGACGTGACCGTCGGAGTGAGGAAGGACGGCAAGTCCTGGAAGAAGGCCAAGGAAGACGGTTTGAAAGTGGCGGAGTTCGCCGACGCCGTCAAAGGAGCGGATGTCGTTATGATGCTGCTCCCGGATGAGGTACAGCCGGATTTCTACAAACAGTATGTGGAACCCAACCTCAAAGAGGGCGCCGCGCTTGAGTTCGCCCACGGATTCGCGATAACATACAAGCTCATCGTTCCGCGGAAGGACATCGACGTCATCATGATGGCACCCAAATCCCCCGGCGACATCGAAAGAGAAGTGTTCCTCCAGGGATTCGGCGTTCCGGCGCTCGTCTGCATACATCAGGACGCCACCGGAAATGCAAAGAAGATCGCTCTGGCACTTGCCAAAGGACTGGGGGCGACCCGCGCCGGAGTGTTCGAGACTACCTTCGATAACGAGACCAAGACCGATCTATTCGGAGAGCAGGCTGTCCTCTGCGGAGGAGTTACGGCGCTCATCAAAGCGGGATTCAAAACATTGGTCGAGGGAGGATACCCTCCGGAGATGGCCTATTTCGAAGTGCTGCATGAAGTGAAGCTTATCACCGACCTGATCAACAAAGGCGGGTTCGAATTGATGTGGCATGTTGTCTCCAACACCGCGGAATACGGCGGGCTCACCAGGAGGGACAGAGTGATAACTGCAGAGGCCGAGAAGGGAATGAAATCCCTGCTCAACGACATCGAATCCGGCAAATTCAAGGATGACTGGCGTGCGGAATGGGCCGCCGGCCTCGTCAACCTCAAGAGGATGGAAGAGGACGAGAAGAATCTGCAGCTCGAAGTCGTCGGCAGAGAGATAAGACAGCTTTTCGAGAGAAAGTAATATCAACGAGCTGGCGGCGATGAGCAGGATCCGGATCAGGACGAGGAACGGCGAATATCTTGCCGAACTTGATGACTCGGATATCTCCAACGCCCTCTGGCTCTCTTTACCTTTTACCTCCAGGATAAACATGCTGGGTAACCAGATATACTTCGAGATGCCGGTGGACTACGCCGACCCGGAAGAACTTGTCACGAAATTAGAGACGGGAGACATCGCCTACTGGCCGAAGGTCGGCGCGCTGTGTTTATTTTTCGGACCCACTCCTTTGAGCGGGGAGGACGGCCTGCCGGTATCGCGTTACCCCGTGGCGAAGATCGGCAGGATCCTTGAAGACTGCTCGTCGATGGAACATGCAGGCGACCGCCAGCCTATCACCATCGAAAAAGCGTTCTGAACCATTGGCGATTCTGACACTGGCGGCATAATTCGGCAACATTCTTTAGTCGATATGCGGTGAAAACCTTGGTCATTCACCGCAAAAATGCGGTATATATCATAATTATTCACCGCAAAAATGCGGAAAATGTTTTATATATTTACCGCATGACCATTTTTGATGCCCACATATATCTATCAACACGAGAATTGGACGGATTTCACTTGGCAGAATGCGGCCCTGAGTGTTCCGTTAGGCGAGGTCCGCCTTTTGCAGGGTAAGATCCTTGGGCGGGTCCATTCATTCGGTTTTTCATCGAAAGAGGAAAAAAATCTTGATAATCTGACGCTTGATGTGCTGAAGTCATCGGAAATCGAAGGTGAAAGATTGGATTATGAGCAGGTCCGCTCCTCTATCGCCCGGCGTCTCGGAATAAATGCGGCGGGGCTTGTCGCAACGTCCCGCAACGTGGAGGGCGTCGTCGAAATGATGCTTGACGCCACGCAAAATTATCAAAGTCCGCTGACGGAAGAGCGCCTGTTCGGATGGCACGCCGCGCTTTTTCCGACTGGATACAGCGGAATGAACAAGATCACAGTGGCGAAGTACCGGACCGAAGAGATGCAGGTGGTCTCGGGCGCTATAGGAAAGGAAAAAGTCCATTATGAGGCGGTTGCCGCGAAGGATGTGAAAGCAGAAATGGACAAGTTCCTTTCATGGTTCAATGATGATAAAATCATCATAGACGACGTGCTGAGGTCTGCTATCGCACATTTCTGGTTTGTCATCATCCACCCTTTCGACGACGGTAACGGACGGATCGCACGGGCGATCTCAGATCTATTGCTTGCCCGTAGCGAAAAATCTGCGGAACGTTTCTACAGCCTGTCGAACCAACTTCTTTCTCGGCGCAGCGAGTATTATGAAACACTAAAAAAGGCGCAACACGGCGGAAGCGACATCACAGAGTGGCTCACATGGTTTCTAAGCTCTCTCAGGAGCGCCCTGAAGGAAACGGAGGAGAGTATGCAGAACATCCTGCTGAAAGCGGCGTTTTGGGAAAAGTATAAGGATGTCGTGATCAACGAGCGCCAACGTCTCATGATCAACAAACTGTTTGATGGCTTTTCCGGAAACCTGACAACCTCAAAATGGGCAAAGATAACAAAATGTTCTGCCGACACTGCTTTGCGCGACATTAAGGATCTTATCGAAAAGGGCATTTTGATCACAGACAAAGCGGGCGGCCGAAGTGCCAATTACAAGCTGGTACATCAGGCAGCCGGATAAAACTCTTGTCGGGGGATGATTCGGCCGTTCAGACAAATGTGATCCTTCTGTCGAAATCGGTGAGCCTTTCGCATCCGTTCTTTGTTATCAGGCAGGTATCTTCTATCCTAATTCCGCCAACCCCCGGGATGTATATCCCGGGCTCTGCCGAAACGACGTTCCCCTCTTTCAGGATGTGCTCAGATCTTGGCGATACTGATATGCCCTGATGCACATCCATGCCTATACCGTGGCCAAAAGAATGAATGAACTTCCCTTTGAACTCCGTTCTGTCGATAACCTCCCTTGCGGCAAGGTCCGCATCCTTGGCCGGCGCTCCGTCCATGTATCTCTCGATCCCCGCTGCCTGAGCCTCCAGAACTGTCTCGTACGCCCGCTCCAGGATCTCCGGCGGCCTCGACAGAAAGACCGTTCTGGTCATGTCCGAACAGTATCTGTCAAATTTGGTGCCGAAGTCGAAAAGCGCCGTGTCGCCTTTACTTAGCTTCCTATCGGTGGGGGAATGATGCGGCTTCGAGCTGTTAGCGCCGAATGCGGATATGGTATCAAATGCGTTACCCGTTCCGCCGAGCTCTCTCATCCTCGCGTCAATTCTGAAAGCCGCTTCTTTCTCTGTCACGCCTTCTGAGAGCACGTCCGGTATCTCCCCTGCGACCCGCGAGGATATCCCGCACGCCTTCCTTATCAGCTCTATCTCCTTGTCATCTTTCACAGTGACCGTCGATAAGACCGCCGGCGCGGCGTCTATCACATCGATCCCTTTGGCAGTCCTCTTTACGTACTCGACCATCGAATAAGATGCGTTGTGGGTGTTGAACCCAACTTTAGAGGCGCCTTTCAGCGCTTCCCTGAGATAACCATCCCTTTCTTCGCGGTCATGGTAAACGCGCACATCCCCTTTGCTGGCCGCGGCCGTTTCCGCTTCCAGGACGCTGACAATGACATCCAGGCTCCCGTCCTTACGGACGACCGCCATGGAACCTTCGAACGATCCCCCCGTCAATTCCGTCAGATACCAGAACGTGGAATCCAGGAACGGGTCTCCGTCATTCAGTATGACTATCGCATCGAGACCTTCCGCATTTGAGATCAGCCTTTCGGCACGTGACCTTTCCATATTCAATAATAAGATAATGTCTGCTAAAAGGTTTGCTTAGACGCCGAACCACTCGTTGCGGACTATCCTCTTCAATGCCGCTATCGCCGAAAGGGTCGCCAGATGCGATGTCCTCGGGTTGTCCGGCTCCGGAACATTGTAAGTGTGGCAGTTCATCTCCCCGAATCTCCCTTTGATCCTCAGTTCATGGGAGTTGCTCTTTATCTCAGGATCCACCACTACCGTGACCTTCGTTTTGTCGAATCCTATGCCCAGAAGGCTTACCGTCGCGGCCACATTGATGTTCCTCGGGAACAGCTTAACCGCCTCTCTGGCATATCCGCTGTAGATGGTCGTTTTCTCGGTGATCTTCTCCACGTCTATCCCCCTGCTCTCCATGTACTCCACGCCCAGAAGGCTCTTCGGACCTTTCATACTTATCAGTTCGACCTCATCCAGTTCGTCGACGGATGCTGATCTGAGTCCGTCGCAGCCGCACAGCGCGCCGGTGGGGATGTATACCTTCGCCTCGGCCGTCCTGGCCTTGTCAAAGACCATGTTCCTGAAGTCATCGTCGACAAGAGAACCGACGGACATTATCATTATGTCCACGCCTCTCGAGACGACCTTCGGGAGGATCTCCTTCGCCGCCTCCTGTGAGGCCGCCTCTATCACGAGGTCGGAATGGTAAAGTTCATCCTCGACAGAATCTATCACTATCGCTTTCTTCAGCCCCGCCGCCGTACTTTCGGCGACCTCTTTACTCTTATCCAGAAGATAGATCCTTTTGACCTCGCTGATCGCATCGGCTGCTTTTGCAAGCTTGGAACCGATGGAACCGCAACCGACGATGGTTATGCGCATGGACGGACAAATCGGGTGATTCGTATTAAGGTTTACGCACATGGAAGGAGGACAGCAACACCATATACCCCTCCGCCATATCGGGGAACATGAGAAGATATGACCTGATCGACCATACCGCGGACCTTATGGTCAAAGCCTACGGGGGGACGCTGGAAGAGTGTTTCGCCAACGCGGGCTATGCGCTCTTCGATCAGACCGTCGACCTTTCCGGGATCAGACCAGTCAAGACCTTTGAGATAACGGTATCCGGGGATGGCCCGGAGGATCGGCTGTACTCCTTCCTGTCGGAATTGCTTTTCCTCGAAGATTGCGACGGGGTCGTGCTGTGCGATCTTGCCGTCAGGTTCGACGGCGGCAGGGTGATATGCACCGGAAAGGGAGAGAATCTAGACAGGGAACGCCACCGCATAAGATCGGAGATCAAGGCCGTGACCTTCCACATGATGTCCGTGGATGCCGTCGAACCGTCGGTGACGGTCATATTCGACGTATAAAGAAATATACTGTCATCTCCTTAGGCTGAATGATATCATGCTCAGGCTGGGGTGGTTCTCTACGGGAAGAGGTCCTGGTTCCAGGAATCTTTTGAAAACGGTCATGGACAAAAAGGAACGCGGACAGCTGGATGTGGAAATATCATTTGTGTTCTGCAATTGGAACAACGAAGAGGAGCCGAACCCCAAGAAGGAACAGAGAAAGATGTTCTTCGATCTGGTCGAAAGTTACGGCATACCTCTGATAAAGCTGTCATGGAAGGAGTTCCTTCCCGATCTGCGCAAGAGCGACGAGAAGGCCTGGAGGAACGAATACGGGAAGAAGCTTAGAGAACTCACCGGCACATACGGATTCGACCTCGGCGTGCTCGCCGGATACATGCTTTGGATGGACGACGACACCTGCAGGGAGTACGATATGATCAACCTCCACCCCGCGCTCCCGGACGGTCCGAAAGGGACCTGGGAGGAGGTCATATGGTCTTTGATAAGAGACAAAGCGGACAGGCACGGCGCGATGATCCACATATGCACGGAGGAGTGGGACAGAGGCGCCGCGCTGACATATTGCGGATTCCCTATCAGAGGCCGCGGGTTCGACACCCTCTGGAAAGACCTGGATAGGAAGGTCGCCTCCTCATCGCTGGAGGACGTGATAAGAGCGGAGGGCGCGGAGGAGCCGCTCTTCAAGAAGATCAGGGAAGAGGGAGCCAGACGGGAACTGCCGCTTATCGTTTCGACGATCGGGCTGTTCGCGGGCGGCAAGGTAAGGATCGAAGAAAAGAGGCTTGTGGAGGACGGCAAAGTACTGATGAAACCGTATGATGTGACCTCCGAGGTCGAGAGATCTCTCTGAGGTGTTACATGAACGAGTACGACCCCCTTGCCGAATTAGGTCTTGTTCATGACAAACAGCTCGTATGCAGCTGCAAAGGGTTCCTTCAGTCCAACAACAGTTCCAGGGACCTGTGCCAGAGGTTCATAGCCAAAGGCGACAAGTTCTACGATCTCATAGCGAGATACGACGATATCGTCGCTTATGTGCTGAACAGGTCGGACGGACGTTCCGGTAATGTCATGAGGTTCATCGCGCCCTTCCTGAAGGCGTTCGGCATGACCGACTATGCGGCGATGAAACACTGCGGCGAGTCGCTGAGGCTCTTGCCTGAAGCGAAGAGGGCCATGGGGCATCTGATGGACACCATGCCCACATTCATTACAACTACGTCTTACGAGCATAACGTCCTGAATGTCTGCGACGAACTCGGCCTCCCTCTGGGCGTGGTCGACTTTACGAACCTTTCATTCGATGAGAACAAGATCAGCAGAGAGGACGCAAAGGCCCTCAGGGAGATGTCGCGCAAGATCACCGGCCTGAGGATGCCCGGACAGGAGTATGAGCTGGATGTCCCCGTAAAGCTTCAGCAGGACGAAGTGGATATGATAAGGACCCTGGATGACATATTCAACATAAAGATCAGGGAACTGCCGATCTCGGCGATGATGAGGAACATGAGGGCGGTCGGAGCGAACGAGAAAGCGTACTTCCTCATCGACCTGAGGAGAAGGACGGAGATCGATTTCGAAGGTACGGCGTTCATAGGAGGGGACATAACCGACATCCATGCGCTGGACACGATACAGGACAGAGGCGGTCTGGCTATGTCCTTCAACGGCTGCGACTTCGCGGTCAGGAAATCAAACGTCGCGGTGATGTCCAGGGACTGCACGGTCGCGGCGGTGTTAGCTCAGGAGTTCTATAATGAAGGGATAGAAGCGGTCTTCGACCTCATCGGGAACTGGGACAGGGAGAAACTGAAAAGGAAGGACTTCTCCGATCCGTACCTGATGAAGGCCATGCTGACGTCGAATCCCAAGAAATTGCCGGAGGTGCATATCGTTAACAGGGACAACGTGGACGAGATCGCAAAGAAAAGCGACGCGTACCGCAAGAAACTCTTCAGATCGTAAAGGGGTATGTGCTCTGACCGGGATTCGAACCCGGGTGTCAGCCTCGAAAGGGCTGAATGATTGGCCGCTACACTATCAGAGCTTACGGCGCTCATTATTGATATGGTTAAAATAGTTTTTTGTTGCGGACCCGCATTGTTTTGATAAAAAGTTTATGCGTCTTAGGATAACATTTAAAAGAGATTAATGTTACATGGCCTGCACGGAGATCATCAAATGCCCGCAGAAGAGCCGTTTGAGAGCACAGAGGAAGACGTATCACGCGTACGTATGCCGAACATAAAAGAAGGCGAGATGTTCGGAATAGCCGACCAGCTGCTCGGTGCATCAAAGATAAAGGTGATGTGCGAGGACGGAGTATCCAGAGTAGGCCGCATCCCGGGCAAGATCAAGAAGAGGATGTGGATACGCGAGGGGGACCTGCTGATCGTCTCGCTCTGGGATTTCCAGCCCGACAAATGTGACGTGAGGTTCAGATATACCAGGACCCAGGCGGTGAACCTCAGCAAGAAGGGTAAGGTGCCGGCGGCCCTGGACATCTTTTGAAAACGGTGGTGTTCTGACTGCCCTCCTACGACGAGAAATTCTCTTATCTTGAACAGCGCGTAGACGCCCTGAAGACCAATAAGACGGGTGACGAGCGCCAGACGGACGGAGAGGTCTTTGACAAGAAGACTCTGATGACCATCTATGAGCTCATGAAAAGCGGTTTCATCGACACTGTGCAGTATCCGATCTCCACCGGAAAGGAAGGGAACGTTTTCTACGCTACGGACGAGGACGGGGACCCGGTCGCACTCAAGATCTTCAGGACCTCCACGTCGACCTTCAAGAACGTCGGCAGATATATCGAGGGCGACCCCAGGTTCAGGGGTGTTGCCGGCAACCGGTGGAAACTGATCTACGCGTGGGCCAACAAGGAGTTCAAGAACCTCCAGAGATACGCCGAGGCGGGACTGCCCGTGCCGGAGCCGATAACATTTGACAAGAACTGCCTTCTGATGGAATACATAGGCGGGGAGAGCGGTCCGGCCCCCCAGCTTAAGGATGTTACGCTGGATGATCCGACGGAGATGTACGACGAGGTCCTCTCTTTCATCATAGACGGGTGGAAGGACGCCCACCTTGTACACGGGGATCTCAGCGAGTACAACGTGCTGGTCTGGGAAGGCCAGCCTATACTGATAGACTGCGGACAGGCCATGGCCAATGACTTTTTCAACGCCAAGGACCTATTGATAAGGGACATCAACAACGTCAACCGTTTCTTCAGGAACAGAGGGGCGGACGTGATAAGTCCCGATAAGATAATGGATGAAATATTGAACGGTACGGATGACGACGGAGAGGATGAGGAATGAGGTCTGTAAAAATACCGAATGACCGCGTCGGTACACTCATAGGAAAGAGCGGCGAAACAAAGAAGATGCTGGAAAAGACATCCGGGATAAAGCTGGATATCGACGCCGAAGGACTGGTCCTTTTCAATGAAGAGGCCGAAGGCACCGACCCCCTTATGGCCCTCAAGATCATGGATGTGATCAAAGCAATAGGGAGAGGATTCAACCCTGACAAAGCGGTACGGCTTTTCGAGGATGACGAATACTTCGAAACGATAGACCTGAAGGATGTTGCCGGGAGCAGACCCAACCAGCTGGGGAGGGTAAGAGGAAGGCTTATAGGCACCGGCGGAAAGACCAGAAGGATCATAGAGGAGCTTACCGGCTGCTACATGTCGGTGTACGGGAACACCGTATCCCTGATCGGGAATTCCATCAGCCTTCCGGTAGCAAAACATGCGGTGGAACTCATCCTGAACGGAAGCGAGCATGCCACCGTATACCATTATCTGGAAAGCCAGCGCCCAAGGCTCAGGATCGCCGAGATGGGTTTTGACCTGTGAGCGTAATGCTATGGAAGACTGGACCTTGGAGATCCTGGATAAGGCGGAAGGGCCGGCATCATGCGGCCTGTGCGACCGCTGCCTCGGAAGGATGTTCGGAAAAATCGGGACGGGGATGACCAACGACGTACGCGGCAGGATGATCAGAGAGGCTCTGTCCGTGAACGGAAAGGATATCCCGGCCCCGGACGTCTGCGGCCTCTGCGAGAACGTGTTCGATCTTATGGACAGGTTCGCAAATGCCGTGGCCGAAAGCGTAAACGGCGTACGTTCGGACAATTTCCTCGTCGGTTCCAGAGTAGAGCCGGAGATCTCCGACAGAGAGAAAGCCCTCTGGGAGACGTACGGGCTTGAGAATACCGAATCCATCAAGACGGAGCTCAACAGAGAGATCGGAAAGCTCGCCCTTCCCCTTATCAACCGCCCGGTCGAGTTCAAGAATCCGCAGGTAGTGGCCTGCGTCGACACCAGGTTCGCGGACGTCACGCTGGATATCGCTCCGGTCTTCATCGCCGGAAGGTATTACAAATACAGCCGCGAGATACCCCAGACCATATGGCCCTGCAGGGCCTGCAAAGGCAGAGGGTGTGCCAGATGCAGCGACACGGGCAAGATGTACCAAACGTCCGTGCAGGAGATAATCGGCGACATAGCGCTGGAGATGTCCGGAGGGGAGGAGCATTTCTTCCACGGCATGGGGCGGGAGGACATAGACGCCTGCATGCTGGGCGAAGGGAGGCCGTTCGTGCTGGAGATAAGCAGACCTCGGGTAAGGGATATCGACCTCGACGAGCTTGAAAAGAGGGCTAACGCGTCAGATCTTGCCGGATATACCTGTCTGCACTTCGTTCCCCGCGGTGCCGTGCAGGAGTACAAAGGCGCTGACCCCGACAAAACATACAAGGTTAGGGTCAAAGCTGAGGGTAAAGTTAATAAAGAAAGAGTAAATGAGGTAGCCTTATCATTCGAGAATGTCCACATTGACCAGAGGACGCCACGCAGGGTGGAGCACAGACGTGCCGACCTTGTGAGAAAAAGGAGGATCCTATGGGTCAAGGCGGAGATGATAGGCGATGATGTGTTCGACCTGACTCTGAACACGGAATCCGGGACATATGTCAAGGAGTTCGTTTCCGGGGACGAGGGAAGGACTGCGCCGAACTTCTCCGACGCGCTCGGCATACGATGCGCCGTGCAGACGCTCGACGTGATAGCGATCAATTACCAAGAACCAACGAGGGATTAAGATGCAGGCATCCAGAGGAACAAGGACAAAGACCCGCCAGCTCCTGAAGAAAAAACCGAGGGCGCACGGACTTTCGCCCATAACGAAGGCTTTCCAGCAGTTCGAAGCAGGAGAGAAGGTCAACATCATCATTGATCCCAGCGTTCACAAAGGTATGCCATTTTCCAGATTCCATGGGCTTACCGGCGTCGTCATCGGTCCGAGGGGGGCCGCGTATGAGATCAATGTAAAGGACGGCAACAAGACCAAGATGGTCGTAGCGCGCCCTGAGCACCTTGTAAGGAACAGGGAATGAACACTTTTCGACGGTGATCCTATGTCCGATCAGTACATAACACTGGCCGAGGTCAGGGACCTTCTCTCGGAAGAGCATGAAAAGAGAGAGCTTCTTACTACACAAAAGGCTGCTATGGAGCACGCGCGGACAGTATGCTCCGTGTCGGCCGAGAACTCCCGGAAGATCGTAGAGGAGGTCAGCGCCATAGAGGGCGTCAGCGAGTTCGCCGCGGTCAAGATAGCGGACCTTCTCCCCCAATACCCCGAGGACGTGCGGGCGATCTTCTCGAAAGAAAGACTTGCGATCGAACCCCAGACCATTGACCAGATAATCGAGGTAGTGGGTAAATATCTGTAATACTATTCTCTGTGAGGGATCACGGTGGAAGAATTCGCATACATACTGGATTATCTTTCGCAGGGCGTGCCGAGCGGCAATTTCTCAAAGAAGGAGCCGCTGTGCTATGCTTTGGGCGATGATGAGTTCAAACTTTTTGAACTCGTCCCTAAACCGGACGCCGTCATCAACATCGGCGAGAGGGTATACATCGGTAAGGACGCCGCAAAGAGGACCGCCATCGACCATGTGAAAAGACGCGTCGGGCCGTCGGAGCTCACGCACGGCGCGGTAGCCGAGCTGGAATACTGCGTCAGCGAGATCGTTCTGGCGAACCAGCAGAGGTTCATAAGATTCTTCAACGAGGCGGAACCGATATCCATGAGGAAGCACCTGCTGGAAGAGCTTCCGGGCCTCGGCAAGAAGACCATGATGGCCATACTCGACGAGCGCGCAAAGAACGGACACTTCAAGGACTTCAAGGACCTGAGCGAACGCGCGGTGATCAAGAACCCGGAGAAGCTCATATCTGCGCGGATCGTGCTTGAACTGACCGACAACAGCATGAAACGCTATCTCTTCGTGTCCAAATGAACAGAGGAGAGACCGGCAGACTGATGGCCGAGACCGGCGTTATCCCTAAGAAAAGCAAAGGGCAGAACTTTCTCACAGATGACCGCGTCGCAGACCGCCAGGTTGATTTTGCGAAGATATCCCCCGGAGACAGAGTGCTGGAGATCGGACCGGGACTGGGCATATTGACGTCAAGGCTCATCGAACGCACGGGCGACGTCACGTGTATCGAGATCGACGACGCATTGGCCGGCCACATAGAGAAAGAATACGGCGGGAGACTTTGCCTGATAAGAGGGGATGCGGTCAAGGTCCCCTTCCCTCCCTTCGACGTGTTCGTCAGCAATCTCCCCTACAGCGTGTCCACGCCGATAATATTCAAGCTTCTGGAACATGATTTCAAGAGGGGGGTCGTCATGGTACAGAAAGAATTCGCCGACAGGATGACCGCGGACGTGGGCAGCCCGGATTACTCCCGGCTTACGGTGAACCTGTTCTACAAAGCGGACTGCCGGATCTTGGAAAAGGTGCCGAGTTCCAGATTCAAACCTCAGCCGAAGGTTGATTCGGCGATAGTCGAGATCATGCCCAGACCCGCCCCGTTCAAGGTGTTCGATGAAGGATCGTTCTTTAGGGTAACAGAGGCCACGTTCAACCACAGACGAAAGAAGATAGGAACATCTCTAAGAGCGGCCGGTATGATCAAAGAAGGCTGGAACGTCCCGTTTCTGGAATCGAGGATAGAAGATCTCCGGCCGGCTGAGATCGCGGATATCGCCAATTCTATATTCCTGTGCAGCGGGGGATTTAAAGGGTAATATCGGCCATGTTTCGGTCTGCCGGAGGAAGAGCTTATCTGAATGTAATTTTTTGGCTGGATATGTGGGGAAACCGCACGGGGTGAGAGGAATCTATATAAACTTGTTGGCCAATGGATTATCATGGAAGGCAAAAGCAGACCCATATTGATTGCAATAATCGGATTCTTCACTATATTGGCGGCGGTATTGATACTTGTCATGTCGGCGCTGGCGCTGTTCGCGGACACGATATTCGCGGACCTTGGCGTAGACCTTGCGGAATACATAGGCAGCGTAGAATTCATCGGATACGGCGGGATCATCGGCGCCCTGATACTGCTGATAATCGGTATCTCGATCTGGCGGGGATGGTCCATCGCATGGTACATAGCGGTGCTCCTGTACGGGATAGGCCTGATCCTCATGCTGTACTCAATGTATCTGGTGATCACGGCAGACGGCTTGGATGCGGTGTTCGTGCTCCCGTTCGCGATCTCCCTGCTCGTCATCGTGCTGATACTGTACTATCTGTTCCGCCCGAAGGTCAAAGAGTTCTTCGGCATCTGAACGGCACCCAACCTTTTCAGAGGGGCGAGTCCCCTCACCCTTATTTCTCATTCGCATAAGACGCAAGTCCGCCGCGGCGCGGCCGGCAGTAAATGTATAACAACCTGAACCCGATACAGATAGGATCATATGCAGGTCGGCATAGTAGGAAAACCGAACGTCGGGAAATCGACGTTCTTCGGCGCCGCGACGATGGCGCCGGTGGAGATCGCGAACTATCCCTTCACAACGATAGAGCCTAACAAGGGCATCGCATACGTCAGGACGCCGTGTCCGTGCAGGGATCTGGGGGTTCAGTGCACGCCCCACAACTCCGCGTGCATCGGCGGAACAAGGATGGTACCGATCGAGCTTTTGGACGTGGCCGGCCTTGTTCCAGATGCCTGGGAAGGAAAGGGGCTGGGCAACAAGTTCCTGGACGACCTCAGGCAGGCGGATGCGTTCATCAACGTTGTGGACGCAAGCGGGACCACGAACATTGAAGGCATTGTTGTCCCTGAAGGCGGGTGCGATCCCGCGGAGGACGTCGTGTTCCTGAGAAGGGAGATAGCCCTTTGGATGAGGGAGATAATAAAGAACGGTCTGAGCAAAATAGCCAGACAGGCAAAGATGCAGGGAAGCAAACCGGAGACCATACTGCAGGAGAGACTTGCCGGACTGAACGTGACGGAGGGGCAGATCAAAGAGGCCCTGAGACATGTGGAGCTGCCGCAGGACCCGACCCTGTGGGATGACGAGAAGCTGCTGGCACTATGCATCAGGATAAGGGAGATATCCAAACTTATGATCATCGCAATGAATAAAGCGGACATCTCTCCCCCCGAGAACCTTGACAAACTGAGAAAAATGGGCGACAAAGCCGTCCCCACTCTTGCCGAGACGGAACTCGCACTGAAGAAGGCCGGAGCCGCGGGGCTCATAGATTATGTTCCCGGCAATACTGGCTTTACAGTCAAGCCCGGCGTCGCGCTCACCGAAGGGCAGAAAAAGGCCCTTGATTACATGGCAGAGAAAATGAAAGAGCAAAACGGCACAGGGGTGCAGGCATGTCTGGAAGATTGCGTCTTCAAGCTTCTGGACCTCATTGCGGTGTATCCTGTGGAGGACGAATCTAAATACACCGATCATTTCGGGCGCGTTCTGCCGGATTGCTTCCTCGTCCCCAGAGGCTCGACCGCAAGGGACCTTGCATACAAAGTACACACGGAACTCGGGGACAAATTCATAAGAGCGATCAACGCCAGGACAAAAAGGACGGTCGGAGCGGACTATGTGCTCCAGGACGGGGACGTCGTCCGGATAGTGGCGAACAAGTGATAGCATGGAGATGATGGACGTAAGACTCATAACGGCATCATACAGCAGCGATGCGAACGGGGATGTGTTCGTGGAGCTGTTCGGAAAGACCAGAGAGAAGAAGTCCGTCACCATCCTTTACTACGGGTTCGACCCTTACTTCTTCATAGTCGACCCCAAGGACGATGCCGAAACGGTCCTGACAAGGGACCCGGAGGTGCTGAAGACGGAACGGGACCGCCTTTTCTACAAAGGTTCTTTCCACGAGGTGCTCAAAGCGACGGTCAAATATCCCTGGAAGGTCCCGGAGTACCGCAACGAATGGAAAAAGAAAGGGTACGTCGTACTCGCGGCGGACATCCCCTTCCACCACCGGTTCGTCTACGATAATGACATGGGCTCATGCATAAGGGTGACGGGCGAGAGAGCGACCGGCCCGTATGCCACGGACATAATCTTCAGGATGTCCTCCTTCGAGAACATAGAGTCGTTCGATCCGGGATTGAGGTTCCTTTCGTTCGATATCGAGAACAGCATCCAGCATGATTTCATCTACACCATATGTTCGGTCGTCGAGGAGGACGGAGCATACCGGAGCTGTGAGCCTCTGACAGGTAGCGAAAAGGACATCATAACCAAGTTCGCAGAACTGATAAAAAAAGAAGACCCAGACATCATAACGGGATACAACATCGATAATTATGACATCAGAAAGATCATGGAAAGGGCCCAGGCCAACAAAATGAAGGACGCGCTGCCATGGGGGAGGGATATGGGGCAACCGCGGGTGGTCAACGAGAGATTCTGGAGACTTAAAGGGCGCATCGTGGTGGACGCTTGGTGGGCCGCGAAGCGCGAGCTGCGGCCTAAGCAGGAGACCCTGAACGCCATTTCGCTTCAGGTGCTGGGAGAGTCCAAGCTTGACGTGGATCCCAAGAAAATGGACGAGGAATGGAAGAACAACCGGGAGAAGGTGATAGAGTACTGCATAAAGGATGCGGAACTTGCCCTCAAGATCCTTTTGAAGATAGGTACCGTGAGGAAAGGCATGGACCTTTCTACCGTTTCGAAGCTTCCGCTTGACGACGCGCTCAATGCCGGTTCTTCCCAGCTTGCGGATTCGCTTCTCATCAGGGAAGCTGACAGACAGAAAGTAGGCGTCCCGATGACCGGGAGGAGAGAATCGGGGGACCCGATAGAGGGAGGATACGTCCACACGATGAACCCCGGGCTCTATCATTGGGTATGCGTGCTCGATTTCAAATCGATGTATCCTTCGCTGATAATAGCGAAGAACATATGCTTCACCACTCTTTCCCCCCAGGGCACCATTTCGGCGCCCTCCGGCGCGAGGTTCCTGTCCCCGGACAAAAGAGTGGGTATCCTCCCGAAGATACTGAGCGACCTTATGCGCCAAAGGGATGAGATCAAAGAAAGGATGAGATCCGCATCGGATGATGTGGAACGAAGATACCTCAACGGCCTTCAGGAGGCCGTGAAGGTGCTGATGAACACCTTCTACGGCGTTTTCGCATCATCCTTCTACCGTTTCACGGACAAGAACATCGGCGCGGCGATAACCGCTTTTGCGAGGGATAACGTTAAGAGGATAATAGGTGAGGTCGGGAAGGAGGGGATAACCGTGATCTATTCCGACACCGACTCCGTGTTCATGCAGTCTCCCGTGAACGATCTGGACGGCTCCGTCGATTTCGGTAAAGGGATGGCGAAGAGATTCTCCACGGAAGGCGGCACGCTGGAGTTCGAAAAGCTGCTGGAGCCCCTCTTCTCCCACGGAAAGAAGAAGAGATATGTGGGGAGAGTGGTCTGGCCCGTGAGGTCGGAGGAACTTCTGGTCAGAGGGTACGAGATAAGGAGGTCAGATTCATTCGAGCTGCAGAGCCGCCTTCTGATGGAGCTGTTCGAGAAGATACTTGACGAGAAGAACGAGGACGCGGTAGCTCTGGTCAAAAAGGTCATCAGGGATACGCTTGCCAAGAAGGTCGATGTGTCCGAGCTTGTTATCTCCAGGACCTGCAGGGGATTGAACGTTTACGAGAATCCGGAGAGAATGAGCAATGTGCAGGCCGCCAAGAAGCTGATCGAGAAAGGGTACGACTTCATACCGGGAATGAAAGTATCATGGATAGTCACTAACGGGAATATAGTGCCGCAGGAGGTCGAACCTTATGTGAGCGGCGCGGATTTCGAGGGAGACCCGGACTTCGGATACTATGCGGAAAGGCTGGCGCAGACAGCCTCCAGAATAACCGAGGTATTCGGATGGGGGGAGAAGGACCTCATGATGGGGAGCCAGCAGTCAACGCTCTTCGATGTCGATCACGGAACGAGGGATACCTCGGAGAAAAAGAAGAAGGAGGCTGCCGCGCCGAAGACCGCCTCGAAGAGTCCCAGACTCGAAGATTTCTTTTGATTGAAAGGAAACTCCCCCAAACATTTTGGTAACTGGGTTTCATGGTTTCCGGCTTATTGGTGGGTGGAAAAAAATATCTCCGTTCCAATACGCAAATTGATCACCCCGGCGCCCCAGATATCTCAATATAATAAATATAGGCACTAAAGAACACATTATACCCATCCACAGCGCATGAGAGAGATGACGTATAATACGAATAATTAAAGAGAAGGACATTAAGATTATAAGGACAATTGCGATTATGCTTCCCTTAGTTTCGCTTATTTCCTTACGCTCATCAGATCTTGCATTGAACACAATTGCCACATTACACCTTGACAATTCGGTTTTGTTCATCACGGCTAAGAACCTTGCCTCCAACTCATCTGCGTACTTCCTCTGAACCAATACATCCAGATCGCCAACGTTCATTACAGCCGCTCTTACCTCTCTTTCTTTATATTGAGAACTGAAAAACGATATCAATTCCTTTGCATTATTCATCCATTCTGGATTCTTTTCGATATGGAACACCGGTATGTCAATCACCAGCGTCACCTTCTTTAAGTTGTTTCTTTTCTCACAAAATCTTATGAAGTCACTATTGATGGACGATAAAGAGTACTGATAGACGATGATCGCCTCATCGTATCCTGTGATATCATTCTCTTTTTTACTGCCGATGATCTTCAGTACTTTCCCCGATGTGGTTTCGGCTAGCATAGCCAATAATGCGGGATTTATAGAATGCTTCGGACAGACTATTGCGACGGCCATTCAATCCCGTATCTTATTTGTTATTTATATAGGGATAGAATCAATGAAGAAAGCCATCGGATGAAGGGGGAGCGCCCCCATATCATTTTATCTTCGTCAAAACAGTGCCGGAGGGATAAGGTAGATCATCAGAGCTAAACAAAGAATGCATATCATTGTCCCTACTGTCCCTGCTATCCAAATGGACCGCTTTGTTCTTTTTATCGTGGTTCCATCTTTTCTATATCCTTCAATTTCCATTGTCCATTCCCATCTATTTTTTTTTCCTTTCTTTGTATTTCCTTCAGCTTCTCTTATTATTTGGTTAAACCAGCTATAAAAGCTCATATCAAACGTAACCCAGTCTGTGACAAAAACCACAAACATAAAAATAAACGCCAAAAGAATAAAATAAAATGAGACATAGGTCATAAACGTAAAGAAGACTGTCAGAGCAGTGAAAACGGTTATAATGTAAATAAACCACCATTCTCTTCTATCTTCAATCACACATATGCCTCTTTTTAAGTTTATTTTCTGCTTGGATCGCATGCCGCTTGCGACACACCCATCGCAAATGGGCGGCTGTGTTTATAAGCCCCTCGTAAATGTCCGTTCGAACATCCTTCAGCCTCCGTCTCCGGCTCAGCTTCTGGACGGTTCGTCGCTACTGTCAGAAGAACTGTTTATCAAAGCAAGAGTGGGCCCTGCTTGATACGCCACATAAGAGATATAAAAAATAAAGTGTTTGAGAAGCTGTTTACTCCCAATTCATGTGGGTTTATTTGAGTTCAAATGTAATCGGCGTTCCGCTCTCATCGAACACGGCCCTATATACGGTGTGGGTCACAGGGTCACAGTAGAACGATGCACCTATCGTTATTCCGGATTCATTCGTCACGGACATACTCCACTTCTCGACCTGCACATTGCCGTAATTCGCCGCGCCAATGGTGATTATCCCTCCGACTTTAACGGCGTCCGCCGGTAGCCCCTCCGGATAGTTGGAGATGTAGCATAACTTACCTACATCGTCGGTGTCGCGGAGGTTTGACACATCAAAAGACATCCCATACTTGCCGCCTGTGATGTCTGCGACACATACCATGTCGCGGTCATAGCTGTGTCCTCCGACTATAGTTGTGTATTCATAGACCGTACCGATTGCCTCCGACTCCTCGTACGAGGTCTGCCAGACGGGTTCATATTTCGTCAGATCGAGCGTTATAGGAAGCCCCTCCGCCATTCCTTCTTGCTTGTACATCAACATTTGGTTCGAGGGATCGACATAGGATTTCACAGTTTCTCCGTCCTCGGTTTGCTCCCATATGTTCACAGTTTTACTGCCGTGGATAGTATCGAGCTGAGTGGTGCCGGTCCTCGTCGCTCCATCTGGTATTCCTTTCGAATCTACTGTGTAGGCAGAGTACTCTAACCCCCCTTCAACAAAGGTTTGAGTGACCTTGATGAAATATTCATCTGCATTCTGTCCAACGATGTCCACCTTATATGTCGCGAAAACGACGACCCCAAATAATGACATATCATATTCCAGCACCGTTCCGGGAGCTATGGCTTCTTTTTCTCCGTCGTCGTTGTCATTACCAGACAAGACGACATACGCCGCTGCGGCAGCCACGACCACCACGACTATTACAACAATAGCGATCAGGACCGTGGATATTCCCGATCTGTCCTTTCGCATTTTACTCTTAAATTCCATGGTTCCTCCTCCTTGTAGCAAGTACCAAGGCCAAATCAGACAGTGCGTATAAGTAGTCTGCCCATCTGTTGTGTTATTAAAAAGCCGTGCTCGATGAGAGAATTATAAAAAAAGAAAGTTGTTTGAAAGGTATTTTCTGCATTTATTCAAGGCTTCTTGCTAAGATTAAAGGTTATCAGATTTCCATCCTCATCCTGAATGATGAATCTGTACACGATGTGCGTCACAGGGTCATAGTAAAATTGGATATCTCCGCCCAAACCCTCGAATACCCACTGCTGGACGAGCACATTGCCGTCTAATGGAGAACCGATAGTGCTTGTGGTGCCTTTATTCACAGCGTCCGCGGGTAATCCTTGCGGGTTGTCGCTGAGGAAATATGATTTGCCGCCCCCAATGTCATACATTACTCCGTATTTGCCCCCTGTGCAGTCTGCGACGCATACCACTTTGCAGGTATACAGGCTCCCGTCAGTTGATGTCCCAGAGTATTCATAGGTCATGCCTATTGACTCCGACTCCTCATATGAGGTCTGCCACTTAAACTCATATTGTTTCAAGTCTGCCACAGCAGGAGTTCCGTCTATTATAAGATCCATCTTGTATAACAAATCTATGTTTGAGGTATCGACATAAGACTTTGAAGTGACCCCGCCTTCAGTAAGTTCCCATACGTCTACGTTCTTTCTGCCGTAGTAGACCGTATCGATTTGAGTGGTGCCTGTCTTCTTCCAACCCTCATCCATACCTTTAGATTCTAAGGAATATTCGAATGTCGTCAATAGACCTGTATAGGTCGTTGTTGTCTTCATGAAATATTCATCAGTGTTCTGTCCGATCACTTCCATCGTAAATCCTCCGACTACCATTCCGAACGCAGAAATTTCATATATCATCAACGACCCGGGTGCCACAGTCTCTTTTACAGTCTCCTCTTTATTGTCATCGCCGGACAAGACCACATATGCCGCGGCGGCTGCCACGACAACAATGACGGCGACGATTATGACGATAAGGATTGTAGATATTCCTGATCTGTCCTCTCGCATTTTACTCTTAAATTCCATGGTTTCTCCTCCTTGTAAGTACCAAGACACAGAATCTGACTGTGCGTATTTATAGCCCGCACCTGCCGCCTTTAACGAAAGTACCTTTAAATAGGTCATTTGTATGGACGGTAGTACAGAACTCAATGTTCTGGCGGAAATGTGCCCTCCGGGGTGAATCCGAAAAAGGTGAGAAAATGAGTGACGAAGGTCAGGATGCGCGCCCGGTGAACGGGAAAAGCATGTACAGTTATATTGGGGATGCCTGGAAAAACCCGGGCAAGACCTATTTGAAAGAGCTCAACCACGAGAGAAAGATCCAATGGAGGAGAGAAGAGAACTTCATCAGGGTCGAGAGGCCCACGAGGCTTGACAGGGCAAGGGCCCTCGGTTACAAGGCCAAACAGGGTTACGTCGTGGTAAGGGGCAGAGTAAGGAAAGGTTCGTTCAGAAAGAGAGCCATCACCGCCGGAAGGAGGGCGAAGCGGAAAGGTATCAACAAGATAACCACCGGAAAGAGCCTCCAGAGAATGGCCGAGGAAAGGACCGCGAAGAGATACCCCAACTTAGAGGTGCTCAACTCGTACTGGGTGGGCGCGGACGGGCAGCATGAGTGGTATGAGATAATACTCGTCGATCCGGCGCACCCCGTCATCAAGGCCGACCCGAAGATCAACTGGATCTGCGACAGCGCCAACAAGAACCGCGTATACCGCGGGCTAACGTCCGCCGGAATAGCGGGACGCGGCCTTAGGAACAAGGGCAAAGGCGCCGAAAAGATCAGACCTTCGATAGAGGCCAAGGGAAGAAAGGGGAAGTAACCCTCTTCAAAACACTAAACTCATTGTCCCGTCCTTCCGGACGGGGCCGATTCTTCTTTTATCGCTTCAAGCATTGAAGATACTTCCCTGTCGCTCATGCCGACGGTGGGAAAGAACAAAGGTATCCCATAGTCTGATACTGACAGGCTTTCCAGCTCCTGCAACGATATTCCCTTTACAATACCCAGTATGTCCGGAGACAGCTCTTCCCCGTATTTTATCTCCGGGTCATACCTCTCCAGCAGCGGCTGCTTATCCCCTTTGACGATCGCCTTGCAGCCCCGCTTCATCATCAGCCACGCCGAAAGGACATCCCTTTCGTTCCGCACTTCCGCGATGACCTTCCCCTGCGTGCCTAACGGAAGGCCGCCATGGCATCTTACGTATGAACCGAAGATGAACGCTTTATTATTCCTGATCTCCAGATAGAACGTGACGTCCGGATTCGTGAGGTCAACTTTGACGCCTTTGTCTTCGTTGGCAAGGAATATTGCGGAACCGACCTCCCTCCCGGCGTCCAGGCTCGTATAGTTATGGCTACCTTCCCTTCTCGCCTTGACGGCGAAGGACTCTCCGGCCTTAAGTCTGCTCAGCGAGTAATTCGCGGCGGTCGAGCATATGTCCTCCATTTCTGAGGAGCAGACCTCCGCCACGGACAGAGACGATATGCCGAACACCCTCTTCACGGAAGATACCGCCGCGTCGATGTCGTCCGCCTCAACGTAGAACCTTGCGTCCTTCTTCGTTACCAGCGCCTCCACTCTGTCGGCGGCCAGCATCGACATCATATTATCTCTCAGTCTGTTCTCGAATTTAACGCGGACCGGCGTGCTCTTGAGGCCGATCTCTGAATATCTTGCAAGTATTATTGGCACTGACCTTTGAATGCTCATTTCCGATATATTATTTCACGTCAAAAATTAATAATTCCGAAGTATTCACAGGAACATGGACCCTCTGCTGATCATTGCCCTTGTTGCGATAGGGATCGGTGCGGGCACCATCGGCGCCCTTTTCGGCATAGGCGGCGGCATTATCTTCATCCCGGTGCTGACAATTCTGTTCGACCTTTCCGCAAGCGAGGCCGTGGCCGTGAGTCTGACGGGGATAATCGCCACCTCCGCCGGGGCCGCTTCGTTCTATGTGAAGAACGGCTCCGCCAACATAAGGCTGGGACTCCTGCTTGAGATAACAACATCGATAGGCGCGATGGCGGGTGCTTTCTTTGCCATGTATGCCGCGAATTGGGTCCTGCTTTTCATGTTCGGCTGCGTGCTGATCTACAGCGCCGTGAGCATGATCCTCAGAAAAGAGAGGATAATCGAGCACTCGGAGGGGGAAGGGAGTATGAACTTCTCATACTCAGACAGCAAGGACCACACCGTTAAGAGATATGAGGTCAAGAACGTCAAAAGCGGCCTTTTGGCATGTACCGCCGCCGGCGTCCTGTCCTCATTGACCGGCGTGGGAGGGGGGACCATCAAGATCCCTCTGATGAACATTCACATGCGCGTACCCATAAAGGTCGCAACCGCGACAAGCAGCTATATGATCGGGATAACCGCATTCTCCGGCGCGATCGTCTACTTCATACACGGGGACCTTCTTCTGGATTATGCCGCCGCGATTGCCGTGGGCGCATTCCTCGGCTCGATCATCGGCACAAGGGCCTCTAGGCTGATCGACGCGGGCCCGATGAGGAGATACTTCTCGATACTGCTCCTTGCCATATCGGTGATAATATTCCTTGAGGCAGGTGGTGTGTTATGAAAATGAGCGACGCCACATCCCTCTCCCTGAAATGCTGTCTCTTCGCGGGGATCGCCCTTCTCGCGGCGGGGCTGGTCCTTTCGGAACAGGACGTAGGAGACAGGATCATGTGGCTGGGCGCCCTTGTGCTGATAGCGTCCCCTTTCATAGGCGTCCTGACGACGCTTTTCCACCTCGTAGCCGAAAAGGACTGGAAATGGGTCAGAACGGCGTCGGTTCTTGCCGCCATGATCTTGGTGTTCCTGATATTGTCCATCCTGATGAGCTGAGGTCACTCCCTCTTCCTGCATCCTTCACAGGCCGGATCCTCGGCTTTAGGGCACCCGCCGCAGTATGAGCACCCGCCCCGCTTAAGAGACCTGTATGTGAAGTATGCGGAGAGCGCGATCACCATGAGAACGGCGGCCGCTACCGCAAACGTAGCCGCGTTAAGCATCCCGCCTCACCTTCCTGAAGATGCTGAAGGGGTCCTTTGAGGCCAGCATGTAGATCAGCGCTGCCAAAGCTATGACCGCGGGCACAATCCCCAATCCCAGACCATTTCCCATGAATACCGAAGCGAACTGATAGAATATCAGGGCGATCGCATATGCCAGCAGGCACTGGTAAATGACCGCCTTCGCGGCGCCTCTCCAGGACCCGAGCTCGCTCCTCATCGCGCCGACTGCCGCAACGCAGGGAGCGCATATCATGTTGAACAGAAGGAACGCATATCCTCCGGCCTGCGTGAGCATGCCGCCTATGACATCCCAAAGCTCCTCCCCTCCTCCGGGGCTGAATAGCACTCCGAGCGTACCGACAAGGTTCTCCTTCGCAAGCAGACCTGTGATGGTCGCCATGGTGAACTCCCAATCGTCCCCGAATCCGAGCGGCACGAATATCCACTTCAAAGAGTTGCCTATGTCGGCCAGCATCGAATCCGCCGCGCCTACGCTGTTGATGCCCCAGTCATACGATGACAGGAACCATACGAGCACACACGCCAGCAGCACGAAGGTGCCGGCATTCTTTACGAAGGACCACGTCTTTTCCAGCGTCGATCTTATGACGCTGAACGCATGCGGAGCGTGATACGGAGGAAGTTCCATGATGAAATGAGACGGGGCTCCCGCGAGGGACCTCCACTTCTTCATGATTATTCCGGACATCAATATGCACAATATTCCCATAAAATAGACGGATATCGCTATAAAAGCGCTCTTTCCGAACAGGGCGCCGGCTATGAGGGCAATGGCTGGAAGCTTTGCGGAGCACGGTATGAATGTGACCGTCATTGCGGTTATCTTCCTCTCCGTCTCACCCTGGATGGCCCTTGACGACATTATGCCGGGGACGCCGCATCCCATCCCAACCAGGACGGAGATGAGGGATTTCCCGGACAGACCGAACCTGCGGAACAGGTGGTCCATCACAAAGGCCACCCTGGACATGTACCCGCATTCCTCAAGCATTACCAATATAACGAACAGCACCATCATCTGCGGCAGGAACCCTATTACGGCCCCGACGCCCCCTATGATCCCCTTGACGATCAGCCCGACCAGCCAGTCCGCGACCCCCGCGTCGGTGAGCCATCCTTCGGCGGACGGCATCAGAGTGTCCCTTATGTAACCGTTGAGAATGTCCGTCCCCAATGACCCGATCGTCTCTATCGCGATGAAATATATGGCGAACATTACGGCGGCGAATATGGGGATCCCAAGCCAGCGGTTGGTCACGATCCTGTCGATCCTGTCCGAACGGGTCTCTCCTTTCCTTACGCTGCCGCTCTTATCGACAGATTCGCCTACTATCCTCCCTATCAAAGAGTACCTTTCCTCGGCGATGATGCTGTCGGCGTCGTTGTCCATCTTCGATTCCATTGAAGAGACAACGGCCTCTATCCTCTCCCAGGCGTCCCCGTCGATGTCCTTCTTTAGTCTCTCATCCCTCTCCAGCAGCTTGAGGGCGTACCATCTCTCGGCCTCCTCGGGCACTTCCCCCCGAAGGATACCCTCGACCGTCGAAACGTATCCTTCCAGCTCCTTTGAGTATCTGAGGGCGTTATCTGCCTTCGTCCCGACGGCGGACATGACGGCGCGGGAAAGTTCCTCGACGCCGTCCCCTTTGAGGGCGGTCGTTTCGACGATCGTGCATCCGAGGGCCTTGGACAGCTTGCCCAGATCTATCTTTATGCCTTCTCTGGCAACCGCGTCCATCTTGTTGAGCGCGATGACTGTCGGGATCCCGGCCTCAACGATCTGAGTGGTCAGGTACAGGTTCCTTTCCAGGTTCGAGGCGTCGACGATGTTGATCACCGCCTCCGGCCTGTCCTTCAGAAGGAAATCCCTGGAGACCACCTCTTCGGGAGAGTACGGTGACAAAGAATATATCCCCGGCAGATCGACTATTATAGCGTCATCCTCACCCTTCAGTCTGCCTTCCTTACGTTCAACGGTCACCCCCGGCCAGTTCCCGACTCTCTGGGAGCTTCCGGTGAGCCTGTTGAACATCGTGGTCTTCCCTGAGTTAGGGTTCCCCGCCAAAGCGATCCTTACGGTCATCTTCCCGCCGGTTACCTTTGAGCCGCCGTTTCCGGCAGAGAGGGGGTGAAGAATATCTTTGAAGCCATTGCTTTGTCCATCGCTATCCTGGACCCTTTCACATCCAGGATCAGGTTTCCAGAGTTCTCGTTCACGACGGATACGCGGGCTCCGATAACGAATCCGAGTTCGCAGAGGAATTTCCTTATTTCCTGTTTACCGGAGACCCTTACGATCTTACCGCCCTCGCCGATCCTTGCGGTCACCAGCGGCACTCCGCTTTCGGATCTGAAGGAGTCCTCGTCCATGGGCACGCAAACGTTTCCGGTGCACTTACCCTCGCACGTACAGCTGCTTGCACAATCACAATCACAGTTGTTATCCATGAATTTAGGATTCCCTAAAAGTATATAAATTTAGGCATACCTAAAGCATATAACGCCATCACTGTTCAGCTCGAAGCCACAGCGCTTTCCAAAGACCCAGAGCTGAAAAATTCGCGGCCGCATCGGCAAGTCTCCCGCACACACTCATCTTGTCATCTGCGTACCGATGGTCCGTTCGCAAGAGGCAGTCGCGTCTGATATCCTGCAGGCGCGCGGTGCTGCTGCCGTTCCGCTGTATGCGCAGCGTCCTATTCCGGCTTGAAGGGGAAATAGAAAATGCGAACCGCCGCTGAGACGGGGCGGACATATTTTCCGCATAGTCACGTTAATAAAGCCGCACGCGGTATTAATAACGCGAGAACACGTGCTGAAGGTATGTGTCGATTCCCTTTATCGGATGTGAAGTGCATGAGAGGAAACAAGAACAGATGGAGAGGGGCGGCCCTCTCTCTGATGATTGCTGCGCTGTTGGCGATCACCGCGGCCGCATTTTTAGACCGAGAGAACACGGTCCTCGGGGCCGCCGGGGACTATAACGCCGGCGATGTCGCGGTTATCAACGACATCATCGCAAATAACGGTCTCGGCTGGACGGCGGCCCCTGCCGACGGCAGTTCTGTGCCCGGCAACTGGACGGGCGTGACATGGAGCAGCGCTTCCACGAACAAGCGCATAATATATCTGGATCTGGACGTAAAGGGTCTGACAGGCGGTATGCTCAACGTCTCCGGCCTGACCGCGCTGGTATGGCTGTATTGCAACGGCAACGCCAACCTGACCGCGCTGGATGTGTCCGGCTGTACCCAACTGGAAATTCTGAGCTGTCAGATGAACAACATTACTGCGCTGGACTTGTCCAAGAACATCCTGCTGGAATACTTGAACTGCCACGACAACAACATTACTGCGCTGGACTTGTCCAAGAACATCCTGCTGGACGATCTGGACTGCTCTTACAACGAATTGGCCTCGCTGGATGTATCCAAGAATACCGCGCTGAAATATCTGCGCTGCAGCAACAACGAGCTGACTGCGCTGGACGTGCCCAAAGGTGCAGCGCTGATATGGCTGGATTGCGGCGGCAATAAATTTACCGCGCTGGATGTGTCCGAGAACACATCGCTGAGGAGCCTGGGTTGCTACGACAACGACCTGACCGCACTGGACTTATCCAAGAATGCAGCGTTGGAATGGCTGAATTGCAACGAAAACAAACTGAACGCGCTGGATGTGTCCAAGAACACATCGCTGGTATACCTGGACTGCTCTTATAACGACCTGGACGCGCTGGATGTGTCCAAGAACACATCGTTGGAAAGCCTGAGCTGCCACTACACCAGATTGGACGCGCTGGATGTGTCTGAGAACACATCGCTGGTGATACTGGACTGCGGTTATAACAACCTGAGCGACCTGGATGTGTCCAAGAACACATCGCTGAGAGACCTGTACTGTTCCCACAACAGCCTGACCTCGCTGGACTTATCAAAGAACACATCGCTGGAGGTACTGAACTGCTCTTACAACGAACTGACCTCGCTTGATGTGTCCAAGAACGTGTTGCTGACGGCGCTGGACTGCTCTTACAACGAACTGACCTCGCTTGATGTGTCCAAGAACGCATTGCTGAATTACCTTCGCGTAAATTACAACTACATCGCCGCTGAGACCAACGTGACCGGCGCTACGTCCCTCCTTCATTTCCCATCTTCGGGCTGGGATAAACCGGATTTCTACTTCTCTCCGCAGTACAGCGGCGCGCCCCTTGCTTTTACAAACAATGCGGGCTTCAATGTGCCAGCTGGTAAACTTGGGACGACCGTTAAGCCGATAACCGTACAGGGCGGCGTATCGGGCGGGACGGCCCCGTACTATTTCTACATCAGCGCCGGCCCTTCATGGCTTGATATCGACGAGGATACGGGAGAGATCACTGGCGAGCGTCCAGCGGCGGAGCAAACCGCGACAACGGCGGTCATCCTGGTGGAAGACAGCAGTAGCCCGGCAAAGACCAAGATGATAATCATCTCCGTCGGCGCGGTAACGGAGGAGCCTGCCCCCGGCGGCGGCAACACGACGCTCATCGCCGCGATTGCCGCGATAGCGGCGGTAGTACTTCTGGCGGTAGTGTATATGTTCGTTATACGCCCGAGAAGGCCGTAAAGCCTACGATCAAACGGGACAAGGGCGGGGTTCACCCCGCCTGCGTCCATTAATTAACCACTTTATATGAGCCTTCTGTCATCTGCGGGTTGTTACAAACAGCCAATTTAATTCCGATCCCAAAAGGAGAATATCGGGGCGTTCTGGTTCGTCATAAGCTCAGGGAAAAAGGACGTGTCTGCGCATATGGCGGCCGGCCGGCGCTCGACGGTAATGAAAATATGATCCCGACCAATATGATCTGACCTTACGCCCGTGCGGGCAACGGATAGGATATGGGAGGCCGTTTGCCGCTGAATTGCGGCAAACAGGCGGACGGATCGATATGATAAGTGCAGGGGAAGGGATTTGAACCCTTGGACCACTAAGGACTAGACCCTGAATCTAGCGTCGTTGGCCAGGCTTGACTACCCCTGCCTAAACGGGCTGATTCACTTTTTCATATAAAGAGGTACGTGCACACAAAGGCATGTGCACGCAAGAGGATATGAAAGCTCACGCCTTCATTATCTTCATCCAGCCGCCGCTCTCGTATATGGACAGCTTCCTCTGTTTCAGGATCATTTCGAACTCATCCCATGTTATTACGGATAATCTGTCGTTGCTCCCTTTGGTGAACTGTACTCCGGAAGTCCCCTTTACCTTTCCAGGCTTGAGTCCCTTGTTCTGTGCGATCTGCTTTGCTTTTACGATGTCTATCTTCTCCATGACCATCTCTTTCACACCCTCTAGCCATCTGGCATAGTGGAATAAATATCCAGATGAGGAATATTTAAAAGTTTTTAATAAATCGGGGAAAAACTGGGTCAAAAACGGCCTCAAATGCATTTTTCACGCTGGGTCAATTGCGGCCGCATGACAAGAAATATCAACCGGAATATTTCTTAGGATATTGATGAAAAACGCCCCCGCGCTGATGCTCCGCTCCGTAACTGAGGAAGACATGACCGCCGAGAACGCTCTGAGGATCGGGCAGACGGTCGGGATGTCCTGCAGAACAGTATGCGTCGGGTCCGACGCCGGTCCGAGCAGCAGAATGATAAAGAACTCACTTATAAGCGGGCTGCTTTCGGCTGGCGCGGAAGTCAGCGATGCGGGCGTCGTTCCCGCGCCGGCGGCGGCCTTGGCGTCCGGGGGTTCCGACTGCGTAATGATGGTCGGGGAACCCGACGAGCAGGGGAGGATCAGCGGTATACGGATCATGAACCCCGACGGCTCGGCCTTCACAAAAGAGCAGCTGCGGCAGATCATAACGGACGGCAGGAGGGACCAGCCTCTTCCGGGATACAGGGATATCGGAAGCATGAGGGCCTGCGACACGGCCGCAGATGACTATAACCGAACGATGCGTGAGAAATACGGGAATAGCGTGGACGCGCCCGTGATATTGGACTGCGGCTGCGGAAGCACGTCTTTGTGCGCCCCGGCGATATTGGCGTCGGCGGGCGCCGACCTGACGACGATGAACGCGCAGATCGACCCGCGGTACAGCCCCAGACCGCCGGGGGTGGGCATGAACGACGTCACGGGCCTTGCCGAAGTGGTCGGTATGGAACTCGGGAGCATAGGGATAGCGCTCAACGGCGACGGGACGAAGCTCGCGCTTTTCGACGAGAACGGAAAATATGTCGATCCGGAAAGCATTCTTGCGCTGCTGCTGCTTTACCTGAAGCCGTCGTCGGCGGTGGTGCCCTTCGACGCCTCGGCGGTGGTGGACGATGCGTTCAGGGATCTGATCGGAGAAGGTCTTTCCTCTGATGCGAAAGCTCACAGCGAAAGACGGATAATACGGACCGACAACGACCTGGAATCGATAACCGAAGCCATAAAGAACAACAATGCGGAAATGGGCGCGATGGCCGACGGGACCTTCATATTCCCCGATGTGACGATGTGCCCCGACGCCATAAACGCCGCCGTTATCCTCACCAGGATGTCGGGGGAGAACAGCATAAGCGACCTGCTTGCGTCATTCCCCAGATATATCGTCCTTAAAGAATCGATATACGGTCCGGGCAACATCGAGCTCTTCTACAGGAAACTCGGCGAAAGGCTCAAAGAACTGGATTCGGAAGATATCTGGGAGATCGAGGGCGGAAGGGTCGGCATGACCGGAGGATGGTTCGCCATCTCCAGGAACGCGGCCGATCCCGAATACATCGACATTACGGCAGAGGCAAAGGACAGAGTATACGCAGTCAGCATGATGGAGCTGGCAAAGGACATCGCGCGCAGCTGCATGTGATCAGAATATGATCTCAAGATCGACGACCCTTCCTCTCGAGTCGTAGGCTTTCCAGCTCCTTCTGTCATAGGGCTGGCATGTTATAAAATGGACCCCTCCCATGTAATTGAAGAAATCCAGGTCTGCGTCGGAGGGCTCGTTGCTGTACCCGGGGTGGGAATGCGCCGACCCGGATTTATGGAAATCCACCGGCGACATCCAATCGTTTATGAAGCTGTGGCTCTCCCCGTATACGGACCCAGGCACCAATATCATCTCGGAGATCACACCATCGTATTCCCTGTGGAAGCATATGAATTCATCCGGGTACGTGGACTTGGCAGATTCATTGAATCCGTCGATGAAATCCACGCTTACCCCGTAGATCCTGCTCATATCGCGTTCACCAGTTTCTCCCTTACCCTTGAATAGAAATCGGTGTTGAACCTTATGAACCTGACAGTCTCCGACGACCTGATGAAGTCTATGTGGGTCTTACCCTTTATCTCATATTCTTTCTGCCCGTCAATGACCAGCATGCATCCGCTGTCCATCACGGTCTCCACCGTCACCTTTGCGTCCGCCGGGACCACGAACGGCCTTGACGCGAACTTGTAAGCGGCCATCGGTACGACCACCACGGCGTTGACGCGGGGGTCGATCAGCGGCGCTCCGAGGCTCATGGCATAGCAGGTGGAGCCGGTGGGCGTCGACACGATTATCCCGTCGGCGCGGACCTCTGTCATGAGCCTGTCGTTCACGTATACTTTGAAATGTCTTATCTTCGCGATGGAGTCCGTATGTACGACGGCTTCGTTCACCGCTTCCGCGAGGTATTCTCCCTCATACCACGAGCTGATCTTGAACCTCTCCTCCACCACGTACTCCCCGCAGCGCAGCCTCCTGATCCCTTCTTCGATATCGTTCACATGGACCTCTGCCAGGAATCCGACTCCCCCAGCGTTTATCCCTATCATCGGCGCTTTGTTCTGCATAGAGGTGCGGAGGATGGTCCCGTCCCCGCCGATCGTTATCATGATGTCCACTTTCATATCCTCGACGGGGTACCCTTTCATGCCCAGTTCGGAGGCGATCCCCTCATCAAGGACATAATCGCAGCCGCTCAGAGCTTTCATCACCCTTCTCGCATACTCTCTGGCCTCCGGTATCCCGATGTTCGCGCATATGCCGTAGATCGGCGATTCGGGTATCTCGTTCTTCGCTTTGACGATGAAATCATACGCTCTCCGGTCGCCGAAGGCGATGAAATTGGAATGACATCCGATGTCGAAGTCCATATCCAGCACGTTTCCGTCGAGATCATAGATCTCTCCTCCCGCCTCCCTCAGCACGAGAGCGCTGGCCGCGATGTCCACTATCCTTATCGCACGTGAATATCGCTCGGAATGCATCATGAAACCATCCGCTTCCCCCTCCGCGACCAGGACCATCTCCAACGACGCGCAGCCGAACGAGCGCGACGATTTGACCCTCTTTGCGAGGTCGAACGAATCCGGGTGCGCTCCGTTCCCGAGATAGATCATCAGGAACAGATCGTCCATTTCCGCCTTTCTGACGTGGATCCTTATGCCGTTCTTATATGCGCCCTTCCCTTTTTCGGCGGTTATGACGTCGCCGGTGGCAAGGTTCCGGAGGTATGCCGTGTGGACGCCGGAAAGGGATCCTGTGCCGACGGCCAGCGATATCGTGAAAAGCGGGATCCCGGCGACCGCGTTAGATGTTCCGTCTATGGGGTCCAGGACCAGCGTCTCTTTACCGCCGTTGTCGACGAACCCGATCTCCTCGCTCAGGACGTTCAAGGGGATGTTGTTCTTTTGGATGAACGCAAGGACGGTGTTCTCGGCTATCTTGTCGATCTGAGAGGTGGACGTCCCGTCGGCGCCCATTCCTAAACATTCTCCTCTGCATTTAGAGTCGGGGATCTTCCTTATAGCTTCCTCTACCGCATCGGCTATGTCGCTCAGAACATCCATCATGACCGAAAGAGTTGGTCGCAATATATTGTTCTTTTGATTTATTCGCTTTTTTGGACGCCGGCATCGGCCTTATTGCGCAGCATTACGATCGCGCCCCCTATGATCAGAAGCATGCTTGCGATGACCGCCAGGTAGACGCCTGCTCCCAAGTAATCCATCAGCCTTATGTCGGCTATCAGGTCCGCCCCGGAACTGATGAGCGCCATCTTCGACATAGGATAGAAGATGTAAAGAAGCGTCGCCGCCAGCATAACGGCTCCCAGAACGGTCGCGGCTGCCGCACCATTCTTCCCGCGTTTGGTGAAAGACAGCGCGGCCGGGATCACCGAGATCGCGGCTGCCGCAAATACCGCCAGCGGCATGTACGCGTAATATCCCGCGGAGGGATAACCGTCGGGGAGGTCGAGGCCCTTAAGATAGAAATCGAACCCGTTATACTCAAACCTGGCTACTAACATATCCAGACTGAACCACGCCAGGAACACGCTTCCTATCCCCATGACGGCGCCGATCAGCATCATTATCTTGAAAAGATCCGGATCAGCGGCGAATTTCGTACTTTCATCGGGCATGAGTGAACGTAGGAGTTGGAGATTAAAAGAATGTTGTAAAGGGTTTCGTTAGCGCCGTTTGTTCAGCCTTCATCGGGTACCGGTCTTCGACGCCGTGCCCAGTGCTCCGAATATCAGCATTATCAGGCCGGCGGCGAGGGCGGCGTAGGCTCCTGTGCCTAAGAACTCCATGATATTATTGTCATTGAAGTACCAAACGTACACGATTACCGCTATCAGCACGAGAAGCCCGCATACTGTGGCTCCTCCTCCGCCTATTCTCCCCGGTTTTAAGACTGTGAACAGTCCGCTGAGCAGTCCGCCGATAGAGAATATCAGGACGACCAGCGGCATGTACATGGGATAGTTATCTGAGATCCCGCTCAGCGATGCGCTTTCGGATATGTCCTTTATCATTTCCCAGCCGCTGCGGGTAAAGCCAAAGAAATCTATCCATGCCAAGAATACGCTTACGGCCCCGATAATGCCGCCTATCAGAACTATAAGCGCAAATATCGAGGTCCTTGCTTTAAAGTCAACCATTATTTTTCCTCCTTTGTGTGAATTACGTCCACCTATTGAAAATCCACATAGTTTGTATATAAGTCTGAGGGTACTCCTTTTTGTTTTCTCTATACACAGTAATTATTAAATCATAGTCCCATTACAAACCAATGATCCCCGTAGGCAGCACAGGCGGTTCAGTATATTCCGAGAACAACAAACTCTATACGCTGTCGTCGAACCCCGAAGTAAGGGTGTACGGGGAGAAGCTTGTGAAGGTCTCCGGCCAGGAATACAGGGAATGGAATCCCAGAAAGAGCAAGCTCGCCGCTTACATCAAAGCTGGCGGCGAGGTCTTTCCGATAAAAAGCGACAGCAGGATCCTGTATCTGGGTGCTTCCAGCGGGACAACCGCGTCTCATATCTCGGACATCGCCGTGGACGGGAAGATCTACTGCGTGGAGTTCGCGCCGAGGATGTTCAGGGACCTTGTGAACACCTGCGCCGCCCGGCCGAACATGATACCTATCCTAGGGGACGCGACCGACCCGGAGGGGTATCAGTTCGCCGTCGGGCTGCTGGATCTCGTTTATGCTGACGTCGCGCAGAAACGGCAGGCGGAGATAATCGCGAACAACATGGACTTCTTCAATGCGGACATGGGAATGGTGGCTATCAAGGCCAGGTCGGAGGATGTCGCTTCGGAGCCTTCCGAGGTCTATAAAGCATCCGAGAACAAGCTGAGGGAAAGAGGGTTCGAGATACTGGATTCCAGGGACCTGGAGCCGTACGAGAACGCCCACAGCATGATGGTCATCAAGAGGAAGTGACTTGGCCACCGTTTATGCCGTAGCCTTCGATGACGACCGTTTTCTTATGGTCTTCAACAAGAAACGCGAAGGGTGGGAGATGCCGGGAGGAAGCATCAATGAGGGAGAATCGGCGGAGGAAGCGGCAAAGAGGGAATTCCTGGAAGAGGCGGGATATGACATCAGGGTCCTGGAGATCAAAGACATCGGCCACTGCCGGGTCTGCGCCTGCCTTCTCCTCGATAAAGTGAACGGCTCGCCTGAGATGGACTCCGAACTTTTCTCGGAGGTCCCGGACAGGATCGCTTTCGAAAGGTCCGAGTACGATACGGTAGTACCATGGGCGCGTTCCGTCGTACGCTCCCTTAAAAAGTGAATATAAGGGTGAATCTTTTAATACTCCTTCTTAATTGGAGTGTCTAGCCTCGCCGCATATATAATGATCGGAGAATCAAAATATGGCAAGAATGCACGCAAGAAGAAAGGGCAGATCCAGTTCGCAACGCCCCATGATAACCGAGAACCCGGAGTGGGTACCTCTTACAGCCACCGAGATAGAGGACCTCATCGTACAGTTCACCGAGCAGGGAATGACCTCTGCTAGGATCGGGCTGGTACTCAGGGATCAGTACGGGATACCCAGTGTCAGATTGGCAACGGGGAAGACCGTCACCGAGATCATGAAGGAGAAGGGAGTAATGCCCAATCTTCCGGAAGACCTTTCAAATCTTATGAGAAGAGCGATCTCTCTTAACGTTCACGTCAAGAACAACAGAGGGGACGTCTCCAACCTGAGGGGACTGCACCTGATCGAAGCTAAGATCAGGAGGCTGGAACGCTACTACAAAAGGAACGGCGTTCTTCCCGCAAACTGGAAATACTCTCTCGCAAACGCAGAGATAATGCTCAAGTGAGGGTCTTATGGACGATACCGTCCTACCTTCCAAACTTCTTACAACTTTATCCGATGCCGTAGGCATAGTCAACGGCCACGATTTCATTCAGGTCTACTCTCACTATGACGCCGACGGGATATCCGCGGCCTCAATAATAGCAAAGACCCTTCTGAGGGCCGGAAAGGCCTTCAGAGTGACCCTTCTGACAAGCCTGAACGATCAGAACATGGAGATGATAAGGAACACCCCCTCGGAGTGCATCATCCTCACGGACCTCGGCGCGTCGTACGTGGAGCAGCTGGACGCTTTGAGCTGCGATGTTGTAGTACTGGACCACCACGCTCCCGAACAGCAGGCAAAAAGAATATGCCACGCGAACCCGCACCTTTACGGTATCGACGGAATGACGGACGGCTGCGGAGCGACCATGGCCTTCCTGTTCTCGATAACCATGAACAAAAAGAATTGGGACCTGGTCCAGGTGGCGTTCGCCGGGATCGCCGGGGACAAACAGCACATCAACGGCCTGAAGGGGCTGAACGTCTACCTTTACGAAGGAGGATCGGAAAAGGGATATATCAAAACGCTGGACGGATCGATGATACCTTCCGGGCAGCTCACCTCCGAGCTCTTTCTTTCGACGGAACCGTACCTGGCGGGGATAAGCGGCAGCGCGGAGGGTGTCGCCGGTCTGCTTGATGCGGCCGGGATCGGGAGGGAGAAGTTCTACAAGGATCTGACAGAGAAGGAAAGAAGAAAACTGTCGTCCCTGATCGCTTTGAAACTTGTCGAACAGGTAGTCTCCCTGCAAACAATGCTTGAGATCTCCCGCACAAGATATCAGCTTAAGGATTGGGATACGGACGCTGAGACATTAGGGTCGCTTCTGAACGGATGCGGGCGCATGGGTCTCGGCGGCGTCGGGGTCTCCGCCGGCATGGGAGACCCGAAGAGCATGTCGAAGGCGGCTGAGCTTGAGAACACCTCAAAGGAACAGATAATGGATGCCGTGCTGTCGCTGCAGAGAGCCGGGCTCAATCAAATGGACAACATCCAATGGTTCGACAGTTCGGCCTCCGGATTCACCGGGATGATATGCAGCATCGCGATGCAGTTCATTGGAAATCCCTCGAAACCTACGATAGGGATCAACCGTTCCGAGGACATGGCGAAGATCTCGTCAAGAGCGACATTCGACCTTTTGGATAAGGGAGTGGATCTCTCGACGGCATTGAAAGAAGCCTGTGCGTCCGTTGGGGGAAGGGGCGGCGGACACCGGATAGCCAGCGGCGGTTCTTGTCAGAAGGAGAGATGCGACGAGTTCCTTCTGAATCTGGATAAGATCATAGGGAAACAGCGCGGCCGCTGATCAGGACATTCTCCATACGGCCTCTACCTCATCGGTCCTGAATCTCTGCCTAACGGCGGTATCTTCGATGTTCATCCTTATCCGGGAATTGTACATGATATTACCAAGCCAGGCGATCATCGCGCCGTTGTCGATGCATAATCTTCTGTCGGGAACGAACATCTCGGCCCCGCGGTCCTCGGCCATGATCCTTATCATATCCTGCAGACGGAGGTTCTGCGCCACTCCGCCGCCCAGGAGGACCTCATCCTTACCGATGTGGGCCATCGCCCTTTCCATGACCTCCGTGAGCATCGAGAAGGCCGTTTCCTGCACAGAGTACGCTATGTCTTCCAGACTGTGGCCTTTCTTCCTCATAAGAAGAGCGGAGGTCATTATCCCGGAGAACGCGACATCCATCCCTTTGACCGAGTACGGAAGATCCAGAAGCCTATCCCCATCCTTGGCGAGCTTCTCTATCACGGGTCCGGCGTAGAATCCGAGGCCCAGTTCGCGGCCCAATTTATCCAGCATGTTCCCGACGCCGATGTCCTGGGTCTCTCCGAAAATGCGGTATCTTCCGTCGGAATAAGCAATGACCTGAGTGTTTCCCCCGGAAGCGTACAGCATCGCGGGGTCGCCGCAGCCGGTTGTCGCATTCCCGATCTCGATGTGCGCTATGCAGTGGTTCACGCCCATTATGGGTATCCCTAACCTTGAAGATAATGAACGGGCGGCCGTCGCCGCGACTCTCAGACAGGGGCCGAGCCCCGGCCCCATGGAGAACGATATCAAGTCGATTTCTTTAAGCGATACGCCCGCCTCTTCCGCGGCCTTTGTTATAACTGCGGAGACAACATCGGAATGGTGGTTGGCGGCCTCTCTCGGGTGCAGTCCGCCCTCCTGCGGCCTGAACATGTCTATCACGTTCGATAGGACCTTCTTCTCAGAATCAACCACACCTACACCGAGCGTGTGGGCCGTTCCTTCGATGCCGAGCGTAATCATGAATTAACAGTAGATTGGAATCAGAGATATATCACTATCCCTTTCCAAACAAATTAATGGCCGTTAATTTAATGGTCATTAATTTAATAGCCATTAAATTAACAGAATTCAGATAGTGCCAGTATAGAGAATACTTGCAGTCGCTTACCTTCGGCCAAGGCTCCTTCTTCCCGATGACCCGCTGCAACGTATGCTGTGCTTCTCATCGGCCGCACACGCGCATTTCACGCACTTCGGTATTGCTGGACAAGAAAATATTTATTTATAATAATGGTCATTATGATAACGGTCATTATGTTAATTATGGTCTTGGGGAGATATTGCGGATGAAATTCTATGACAGAGAGACAGAGCTGGAGATCCTCAAAGAGACTCGCGAAATGTCAAAAAAAGGCGGCACTTTCACAGTGATAACAGGAAGAAGACGCATAGGCAAAACTGCGCTGATACTGGAGTCCGAAAAGGGAAACAGCTTCCTTTATTTCTTCGCAGAACGCAAAAGCGAAGCGATGCTCTGTAAAGAGCTGATCAGGGACACAAAAAAATACTTGGGTATAAAAATATCAGGCGACAGCTTCAGCGACCTTTTCGAAGAGCTGATGGAATACGGTACAAAGAACAACTTCACCTTCGTGATAGATGAATTCCAGGAATTAGACAGGGCCGATAAATCCATAACGAGCAGCATACAGAAACATTGGGATGCGTATAGATCCGCATCCATGGTGAATCTGATAGTCAGCGGATCCATATACTCGATGATGGTCAGGATCTTCGACAGATACAAAGAACCGCTTTTCGGCAGAGCCACTTCAAAGTTCAACATCCGTCCCTTCAAACCAAGCGTGGTGAAAAGAATACTCAAAGATCACAATCCCGAATATTCTCCGGATGATCTGCTCTTCCTCTACATGGTAACCGGGGGCGTCCCCATGTACATCGAACTGCTGATGGATGCTGGAGCGACCTCTTTTGATAAGATGCTGGAACGCATCTGCCGCCCGAATTCTCTGTTCTTAACCGAAGGGAGGGATCTTCTCATATCCGAGTTCGGAAAGGATTACGGAACATATTATTCGATCCTGGAATTGATCGCTACCGGAAATAATACCCTCCGAGAGATAAACGATGCGATAGGAAAGGAATCAATTTCATACCTGGATAACCTGGAGAAGGAGTATAATCTTATAACAAGGAACAAACCGATCTTTTCCAAAGAGAACAGCAGGGGTATCAGATGGCACATCTCGGACAACTACATGAGATTTTACTTCAGATTCATCGGCGGAAACCGGTCGCTCATAGAGAGGGGCGAATATGGTCTTTTGAAAGAGATGATAGAAAGCGATTATTCGCAATACAGCGGATTTGTGCTTGAGAATTACTTCAAAGAGAAGATGTCCGAGGAGGAAAGACTGACGAGCATAGGATCATATTGGGACAGGAAAGGGCAGAACGAGATCGACATCATTGCCGTGAACGATATGAACATGAAAGCTGTAGTGGCGGAAGTGAAACGCGATCCTAAAAAAGCAGATGTCCATAAACTCAGGGAAAAATCCGAAACAGTTTACGGGTTGAAAGGGTTCGACGTCGAATTCAGGATACTTTCCCTTGACGACATGTGAACCGTCTGAAATAATGTTCATTGTCATAATGACCATTATTTTAATTGATTTTTTACAGTACCAGCTATGAACGGATCACTTGTAATCCTTTATCTTCAGACCCGGCTCTTTGTTCGCGCATTCGCCGCAGATCGGTTCCTTCTTTCCAAGGAATTTACTGATGGCTAGGGCGCAATTTGTGCACAGGGTCTTGCTGCACCGGCTGCAGCGCACGCCGTGTTTTCCGTCGGTCACGTTACCGCATTTGACGCATACGGCGCCGTCCTTTGCGATCTTTCCGCCGCATATGTCGCAACTGTATGCTTTTGGTTCAATGACGCTGAACTCCGCCGAGCTGCTCTCCAGCGACCGGATGGTCCTGCTCTTTCCGAACATTTCGTATTCAACGTCAGATAACGGGAGGTACAGGCACATGATGTTCTGGATGGTGATGTCCTTCTTCGACGGGGAGCAGGTCTTCGTGCTGAGTTTATCGGGTTTGGCCATATACGGAACGTACTTGGTGTGGGCGTCCTGCACGCGATCGTACAGGGCGTCCAATATCTGCTTCCTCGGCTTCAGGAGGGCCGCGTCCTTTCCTTCCGGATCGTAGGCCATCCTCGGGGCCATGTCATAGACCTTTGCGAAATCCTCTCCTTCGATCTTCCCCGTTCTCTCGCTGACGTAGAAGGAACCTTCTCCCGTCTCCTTGTGTATGACTTTACCGGATGCGGTGAACTCGGCGTCCACTCTGTAATCGATCTTGTAGAATAATACGAGCGATATGTCCCTTCTCTTGATCGATAGGTTCAGACCTATCTCTTCTGAACACTGGAGATCCTGTTTCAGTTTTTTGGCGAGGTGTTCCTTGAACTCCCTGTCGCTGTTGGATATTATAGTGAAGGCTTCGGGCTCTTCTTTCTTGTAAACTAATTTTATGCCAGCCTTGAACGCGATCGCAGCGAGTCTTTCAAGATCCATCAGAGTGACGGGGAGATTGTTCTCGTCGATGTATTTCTGAGCGGTGGACGCGAAGCGACCGGATGTTACGATGATGCCTTCCTTCACCTTTTTCTTTTTCATGGCGAGAGAGAACTTCTCCACGGCGGGCTTTCCCACCGGGGCTTTGGCGGGATGTTTGCAGTCGACGGCGATGTTGTTATTGCTTAGGACAACAAAGTCGGTGTTGCCGTCGTCGAAAAGGAATGAACGTTTTGTTTTTGATTTGTAGAAAGCTGAGAAGATATCCTCACATAGTTTTACGAACCCTTCGCTGTCGAGACCTTCCGTGTAGAGAGTCTTCATGATATATGGAGGGGAGTCTTTGTTTTTGATTTTTTGTATTATTGCATGATTTCCGGTCAGAAATATCCGAATATTTGTGTTGAAGATTTACAGTGCGCCTACTTTGTGAGCACTTTTATCGCTCACTGTGGCGGACATTCATGAGAATGGACGTCTGCACATAATCAAGAACCCCTTTATATAGTAAAAACCCCCCTATTACCTACTGTAAACGGGTTGAAAAAATGAAGTTTGATGGGGCAGATATAGGTTCATCTATTATGGAAGTGATTACCTCAGGACTTTATGCCAACAATCTAAATTGCATTAGAGAGTATGTGCAAAATGCCATCGATGGGTCAGCGAAAAAAATATGGATAGATGCTCTAAATGATGGCGCATCGGTAAGTATACTGGACAACGGAGTTGGCATGACCTTTGAAGAGTTGGAGGGCGCCCTTCGTGTGGGGATTTCATTCAAAGGGAAGAATAACATAGGATGGAGAGGGATTGGCATATGGAGTGGTGCGGCTATATGTAAAAATATTGATGTAGTAACGAAAAAAAAAGATGGGTCCAAGCTACACGTTTCCATTTCTTGTGAGCCGTTGGTTAGAATAGATCGTAATCGATCAATAATAGACGCACTGACAGAAGCAGTTCCGGGGGAGATTGAAGAGCTACCTCAAACGCCAGAGGATGATTCTAGAGCATATACAAAAATTACGCTATCTGGAATATATCCTCCTCTTTTCAATATGTTCTCAGCAGACAGCATATCAAGATACCTCGAAGGTACGATGCCACTTGAGTTTAATGACGATTTTATCCTTGCAGAAAAAATAAAGAGCAGACTCTCAGCCTATGACATTATCATTTCAAGTTCAAAAATTTTTGTCAATGGAGATGAGATAAAACGAGACCCACAAAGTTCAAATGGAATATTCGATGATCTTATATTTAAAGAGTTTAGGCCAATGATGACCAATGGTAAATTAAAAGTTGAAGACGTAAGTGCTCCCGCTCTCGCAGTAGGCTGGTTTGTTTCTACTAATAGCAATAATAAATTGAAAATAAACCAATTCGGCATTCACTACCGTAAACATGGAGTGAGAGTTGGCGACAAAACCTTGGTCACAAGGATGGCGAAAAGCTTCAAGGAATGGCAATATGGTGAAATTCATATACTCGATCCCGAAATAATAGAAGATGCAGGAAGAGATGGGCTCGAGGTCTCGGGAATAAAAACTATGCATCTAATGGATTCTGTAGGAGAATTCATAAACAAAGGCCTCAATCCACTTGCATACTTAACATCAGGGTTGCTTCAAAAAAATAATATCGATAAAATAGAAATTCTATTAGAAGAGGGACATGATGATTCCGCAAAAGAAAAAGCTCGTTCCATAAGAAAAAAATGGAAAGATATAAAAAATTTACCTGGCGATTATGAAAATGATATTCGGCCTGTACTAGATGAAGTTATCGCTGAGAAAAAAAGACAAGAAGATTTGCTCGATGGATTGGTTGTCAAAAGTTCTGAAAAAGCACTCAGCGTAGCTATGGACCCAAGACCAGATAAATTCTTTGGGACACTTAAATGGGCTGGTTTGGATAATACAGACAACGTTCAAAATGGCATTATCCGTGTCGCAGAAGAACTTAAACATTTATCGAAAGGTAGAGCCTATTCTCGATATCCTCTCGCATCAGCTTGTCTATTAAGAACCGCATATTCGCTTTGCATAGAAGGGATGCTTGAATCAGCAGGATTGTGGGATGATGCCTCTTTTCGTAAAAATATCAGAGGGGCTGAGAGTAGACTTAAAAGCGCGATTTTGGATAACAATGGTCCATTTCGCGGCAAAATAAACTCTAACCACAGAGACGCATATAGGCAACTTTTACAAGTAGATATGCTGTCTGCATTGAGCAGTGTCGTTCATATCCCCGGCACATGTGCAATTAGTAGCGAAAGACTAGAAGGAATCGCTACGGATTATAGGGGATGTTGTTTCATCCAAGAGACAATAAAATATCTTGCAAAAAATAATAATGGCAAGGGAAGTCCATGAACATTTTGCTTGTGGAACCTTCATATTACTCGCGCTACCCTCCATTGGGGCTTATGAAGCTCGCTTCACATTATCTTGCGTTGGCAGATAATGTTAAGATGGTAAGAGGTACGGTTGTCATAACAGACATGGTACCGAACCGAATAGAAATAACATCGCTTTTCACATATGCATGGAAACCTGTCCATCAAGCAATAGAATTCTATCACAAACAATTTCCTGATGCAGAAATACATGTTGGGGGAATATATGCATCGCTTCTTCCTGATGAAATAACTACTGAGTATCCATATGTGAAAATTCATAAAGGCCTCAATGCTCAGGCCGAAAAATTTATGCCAAACTATGACATACTAAAAACCATAGAAAAGTGGAAAGGGTGGGATGGGTCGATATTATTTACATCCCGCGGCTGTATAAACAAGTGTCCATTTTGTATGGTACCAACGATGGAGGGTGACCTTAGAAATGTTCTCCTTGACCCATCATTCCATGTACACCCTGAACATAAGAACATCATCATATGGGACAATAATTTTCTTGCTCTCCCTGATTGGAAAAATAAACTGGACAAGCTTGCACCATTGAACAAAACAGTTGATTTTAATCAGGGTCTCGATGCAAGGTTGATGACGGAGGAAAAAGCGAAAGCACTCTCAGAGCTTAAAATCAGAGACATGCGAATGGCATATGATGGACTACATGAAAAAAAAGCAGTACACAGAGCCGTGAGAATGCTTGATTCGGCTGGTTTTGATAGAAGGCGAATCTCATTTTATGCGCTATACAACTTCTATGATTACGAAAGTGATTTCTACGACACGCCCGAAGAATTTTACGAGCGAGTTATCGACATAATGGATTTGGGTTGCGTTACATATCCCATGCGGTTTGTGCCGTTCAACACAAAGACAAAAAACGAATTCGTGTCTCCGTTGTGGAAACCAAACCAGCTGGAGGCTGTTGCAAAAGCTAGAAGAGTAATAGGGTTTGGGGGGAGCTTTCCACCATATTCTGCTTTAGTCCAAAAATTCAAAAAGGCTGGGTCTTTTGATGAAGCTTTCAGATTAGAGGAACGTAAGAGAGAAACCTCGACATCTACCAAAATGATGATGGCCTGTGATTTACCACTCTAATTTCAACAAACCTATCTCCAATTAATGTTAGGAAGAACCGGTTTGAATCGGAAGAACCAGAAAGATATAATAACCACCATCCATTACGAGAAGTGCTGGGCTCGTGGTCTAGGGGTTATGACGTCGCCTTGACATGGCGGAGGTCGCCGGTTCAAATCCGGCCGGGCCCACCATTATCATTACAATAAGAATATTAACCAGACGGATCGTTTTATCATATGGTGTGCTATTGAGATATAGGCTACATTCCTTCAGAGATGCCAGAGTTATATTTGAGAACGACCCTGCCTATCTTGGACTTTGGGAGGACGTAACAAAGGTCATTGAGAGCATAACGGATCAAGACCTTATTAGGAAATACGAAGAGGTAAAAAGATCTAGGAAAAAAAGTCTGTCTGAGCCGATTAACCGATTGATCGATGAGCGACTGGTCAAAAGAGGCTGGAACAGACAGAGTCCAATATTCAACGATTCTCGCTATTTGAGTGAGAGGGGCACCAAGTGGACGCTTGATTTCTCAAAGGACCTCATTGCCATAGAGGTTGCCTTCAACCATGGAGAGGCTACGGCATGGAACCTTATGAAACCTGTATTATCGAGTCAACTCAATCACGTCAGGAAGGCCATTCAGACCTCAGCCGGAGTGATCATAACTGCAACTAACGACTTAAAGGATAAGGGTAACTTCGATAGCGCGGTAGGAACATATGAAAAATTCTTAGACTATCTTCTGCCTTTTAGCAATATAATAAGCGTTCCACTGATGATTGTTGGTATAGAGGGCCCCGAGACATTTTACATCGAACCGAGGGCGGGCACAACGCCCCCCACTATTATTATGAACAAAGTTTCTCAGTATAAACTGTGATAATATGGAGAAAAATCGATAACAAAGGACCTTATTATATGCCCAAACGAACCGCATACGTACGTGACAAGCGTTCTCCTCTTCCAAAGAACGAAGTAGTCTCAAAAGTAATGAGCTCTAATAAATCGAAGGACACCGGGCCGGAGATGATGCTTCGGAAATCGCTCAAGGAGAACGGAGCAGGAGGATACAGGCTCCGATGGAAAGTCCCTGGAAAGCCAGACATAGCTTATCCGGGAAAAAAGATTGCCATATTCGTGAACGGCTGTTTTTGGCACAGATGTCCCCATTGCAATCTACCTCTCCCAAAAAGCAATACTGATTTCTGGAGTGACAAGTTCGAAAAGAACAAAGAAAGGGATCGAATAAAGACAGCTCTCCTCGAAGAAAAGGGCTGGGCCGTCATTACTGTCTGGGAATGTGGGATCAATAGTAATTTAAAGTCGATCGTCGATACGATACTATCGACCCTAAATGAAAGGTGAGTTCACTTTCGGGTACATTCGGTGACCTCTTAATCAACCTTAAATTAGATGTCGGGCGTAGTAGCGTTGGATGAGGATGCGTGTCGTGGAGTTGTTCGCAGGAGTGGGCGGGTTCCGCCTTGGTCTGGAGAGGGCATCCTCTAAGTTTGAGATAGTATGGTCTAATCAGTGGGAGCCTGGGAGCAAATCCCAATACGCATTCGATTGCTATCAGCAGCACTATGGCATCTCCGAATTCCATGTCAATGAGGACGTGGGCATCGCAAGGGAGAACGTAAGGGACCATGATCTTTTAGTAGGCGGCTTCCCATGTCAGGACTATTCTGTAGCACGAACGCAGGCAAAGGGAATAGAGGGGAAAAAAGGTGTCCTTTGGTGGCATATTGATTACATCATCGACAAAAAGCGCCCCAAATATATCTTGCTGGAGAATGTTGACAGACTGACTCGCTCGCCTGCGGGCCAGAGGGGCAGGGATTTCGGCATCATACTGCGATGTCTTGCGGAGAAAGGATATGACGTGGAATGGAGAGTGATCAACGCAGCAGAGTATGGTTTCTCTCAAAGAAGACGCCGTGTGTTCATATTCGCATATCACAAGGGCACAGATTACTATAAACGTATTCGGGGGGCCGACAGGAAGAGACTGCTCAGCACCGATGGTTTCTTTGCTAAAGAATTCCCAATGAAAAGACCAGACCCGAAGAGGTCCGCTTCATTCTTCATTGGAAAGACGAGATACCCCTCGTTGGCCGACATCTCTAATGACTTTGCAGAACACCTCTACAACGGGGGGATAATGAGGTCTTATCACGTTTACACAAGAGAGTGCCTTCCCGAATATAACGGGGCTATAGGGACCCTCAGTGAGATACTTGAGGAAACGGTCGATAAGGAATACTATGTTGCTGACACCAGCAAATGGAAGGAACTGAAGGGGTCAAAAAAGCTAGAAAGGGTCAGTAAGGATGGGATAAAATACAGCTATTCCGAGGGGAGCATGGCATTCCCGGACCATCTAGACAGACCGGCACGTACCATGTTGACAAGTGAGGGCACAGTCAACAGAAGTTCCCATATCATCAAAGACGATACTGGCGGATACCGCATCCTTACTCCAATTGAGTGTGAAAGGATCAACGGTTTCGATGATGATTGGACGAAGGCTATGCCTGAGAGATTCAGGTACTTCGTAATGGGGAACGCATTGGTCGTGCCGCTGGTGGAAAAAATGGGAAGAAGACTCATCGAGATTGATTCGATTGTAAAGGGGCCCTCATAAGATCACCATGTCCTCGCTCAATATCACGGCCGACTTCATTGCGTGACCTAGTGTGTCCTTGATACTGCTGCTGTGCTTTCCCTTTATCTTCTGTATCTCTACGGAATCATACTGAGGAGTTCCCTTTGCAACGACCGCTCCATTGTGGCAGATGCTTACGACATCCCCTCTGCTGAAATTGCCTTGGACCTCAGTTATGCCCGCAGGAAGAAGGGACCTGTGCCCCAGTATGGCTTTGCACGCGCCTTCGTCGACCATAATGACGCCATAGGAACGAGCGGTCTTCAGCCAACGGCGTTTCTTACCGATGTGCATATCCGAAATGAATAGTGTACCGGCCTCTTCGCCACTGATCGCCTTTCCTATCACATTGTCGACCTCGCTTGATGCTATTATCATCCTGCACCCTGCATCCTTGCAGATCTTTGCGGCCTTGATCTTCGTTTTCATCCCGCCGACACCCAAACCTGTGACGGGGTCCCCTGCCATATCCTCTATCTCTTTCGTGACCTCGGTAACGACCGATATGAACTTTGCATCGTCATACTTCTTTGGATTCCTGTCATATAGTCCCTCTACATCGGACAGTATAAGGAGAAGGTCTGCATCCATCCTGCTGGCCACCAATGCGGATAAAGTGTCGTTGTCCCCGAACACCGCGTCTATCTCTTTGATCGATACTGCATCATTCTCATTGAACACTGGCACAATGTTGTGTGATAATAGCACATCTACCGTATTGTTAAGATTAAGAACACTGTCCCTGTCAGAATATATATCCATCGTAAGCAATATCTGCGCTACTGTGAGGCCATATTCTTGGAAGCTTTCGTTCCATTTTTGCATCAAGATGCTTTGACCGACGGACGATGCCGCCTGTCTTAGAGGGATGTCACTTGGATGCGGTTTAACACCCATTACATTGAGCCCTATTCCGATCGCTCCTGATGTCACGATGAGGACCTCTTTCCCCCCATCCTTAAGCTCCTTGACCTGCCTGGCTATAGAATCCATCATTTCCTTAGAAGCCATCGAACTGCCCTTGGTGATCGTTGTGGTCCCCACTTTTATAACGATCCTCTCAACCTCTCCAAGAAGCTCTTTTCTATCCATGCATATCACTGACCGTATTTCTGATCTGTTTTCTGATGCAGATATTTCTTTGCGTCCTTTCCGACATAATCTTTGACGACCTGTCCGTTTCCTACGAGGACATACTTGTAGATTATCAGACCTTCCATTCCAACAGGGCCTCTTGAATGGATCTTATTTGTGCTTATTCCTACCTCTGCACCTTTCCCGTATCTGAATCCGTCGGAGAACCTGGTTGATGCATTGATAAAAACGTCAGCGGAGTCCACAGATCTTACAAACTCGGACTGCTTGTCCTTATTTTTTGTTATTATCGCATCTGTATGATGTGATCCGTGTAAATTGATGAAGTCGATCGCTTCCTCTAAGCCATCTACTATTGCTATGGAGATTACCATATCATTATACTCAGTATCCCAGTCCTCTTCTTTGGCGTCAACGACCGGGATTTCTTTCGGAATTGAGGATTTGGATCTCTCATCAACTCTAATCTCCACATTATTCTCATTGAATAATTTAGCCATCCTCGGGAGGAATTTGTCCGCTATCTTTGAATTTACGAGCAGTGTTTCGACCGCATTGCAAACGGCCGGATACTGTATCTTCGAGTCCAGCGTAACTGCAAGTGCCAGATCGATATCGGCCTCATCGTCAATGTAGACATGACATATCCCCGCCGAGTGTCCCAGCACTGGGATCTTGGTGTTGTTCTGAATGTACCTGACAAACTCATTTGATCCTCTCGGAATCAGAAGATCGATGTATTCGTGCATTCCAAGTATCTGGCCTATATCCTCTCTTGTCTCCATCAGGACGAACGCTTCTTTCGGAATACCTGCCGAAGCAGCCGCTTCTGTTAACACATCAAACAAAACTCTGTTTGAATTCGACGCTTCCGATCCACCTTTGAACGCCACTCCGTTGCCGCTTTTGAGGCAAAGCGACAATATCTGCGGGACGACGTCCGGCCGGGATTCGAAGATAACTCCCAGCATCCCTATCGGGCATTTGATCTGGTACAAGTCCAGGCCGTCGTCCAGCCTGAGTGCTGACATGGTCTCTCCGACCGGATCTGCAAGCTTTATCACGTCTTCTATTCCTTCAATCATTCCAGATATCTTCTCATCATTGACTTTTAGTCTCTTCACAAGGGCATAGGATAGATAGCCTTTCTCCGCCACCTTATCTGCTTCTAAGACATCTTTGGCATTGGCTTCAAGAATCATTTTCCTATTTTTATCTAAAGCCCTAGCCATCGCTTTGAGCGCATTGTTTTTTACTTCCGTACTGATAGTTGCAATTACAAGCACAGCAGATTTAGCTTTCTTTATTTCTGATGCAATCTGAGACATGGCGCTGACACACCTTATGATATTCAGATATTAAGATATTTGATTATATTTTTGCCTAACAGCACCTCACGTGTTTTTTCCTTTATGATCATCAAACCACGTTCCTTTGATTTTCTTTATCAGATGTTCTTTATCAAAGTCTGGAGGAGTGTATTTGAATCTCGGGTCTTCTTTTTGTAAATTGTGTTCCTTTAGCTGGAAATCTCTAAGGCTATCTAAGTTAATTTTATCGATGATGACGGTGTGGTTTTTACCGCCTTTTGTCCTTACAATGTCTCTCCTTTCAGTCTCTGTCGGTTGTGTTATCCTGCTGTCTCCATATTTCGCAGAATTTACCTGTGCACAATAACAGTGAAGATCCCTACTCAAAGATTCTATGATACTCCCAAAATAGTTCACATCCATATTGCATTCAACCACTACGATCAAATCGGCTACTGACTGGAAAAGTGAACGATCTTTGATAGAAGTTACCTCATAACAGCAATAAGGTGCGAACCAAACATCATTCCAGCAGAAAACCTCATACCTTTTTCCGCAAACATGTCTGCACCTGTAACCACTGATAAGGCCTACCTCGATAGGAGAGTAATGAACTTTATTGTGGAATTCTAAAAATGAATACCGATATACCTCTCCTCTGAAGGGAAGGATTGTTGCCGTCAAGTTGTAAACATTACTATTTCCATCTTTATCAACGAATTTTAAGTGTTCGACGCCAGCTATTATCGACATATTGTTTCGGAGAGCTTTTTTACTCAACAACTTTAACCAATCGAAAGGCACATACGTCTCTGGAAAAATCAGCATATCCGCACCACCTTTTATGGCTTGATTGACGATCTCTGCCAGGTTGTTATAGCGCTTTAGAGTTCTCTCCGGATTTCCTACTAATACTTCTTTCAGCCCATCTTTGGTTGCATTTGTATTGGCAATCGCAATTTTGAACTCGTTTTTCTTTTCGTTGCCTACCTTGATCACACTGTATCTTCTGTCCGTGTTTTTGTTTTCAATTTCTTCACTATCAACATAAAACACAGCATCATCGAGCAAGGTACACCTCGTATCCTTTTTGAAATTAATTGTACAGTAATCCTTTGAAACTTGTTTCCATTCACTTTTTTTAGAATCGGTCGGGTTGCCGCCTCTCATTAAAAGAAGTGACCTCAACATTTTGATATCAAAGGGAGATACCATATAAGGATAGTTGCTATAGCGAAAATCAGCATCTGAAACTTTGCCATATAACTTAATTACATCCTCGAGGCAATACAATTTCACGTCCTCATTTTCTTCATCGATTTCCAACCCATGTAAAATAAGTATGGGTGTTAAACGCTTATCGAAAAATCCAGATCTATAAAACGCTCTGCATAGATCTTCTATTTCCTTGACGGTGGTGCTATCTTTAAACCAGTTCTGTCCTATTTTTTGCTGAGACAGTTCATTATATAGCCCTTTCAAGAAGTTCCTTGTGTGTATTCCGATGCGCAAAGACAATGCTCTAGACAGGGAGGAAATGAAATGCTCCTTCAGTGTCGCATTTACTGTTTTTATGTCCCCATTCAGATTTTTTTCAGCATCAATAGTTATGCTGTCAAGTGATTTCAAAATTGATTTTATAAATTCCATCACAAAAACATACTTATCGTTGATAATGTAGTATAAAAACATATTTTCCCAAAGCGTATAGTTGCTCAGAATATTGAATTCGTCAAATATTTTTAGAGAATCGTTGAGAAACTGATGATCATAGTCTTTTGTTATGTTGCTTGTTGTGATCTGTTTCCCAACAAGCTTTGATAATTCAAACTTGCTTATCTCGATGCCCTCTACGCCTCTGAACTTTGATGCTTCCGCCCTCCTGAGGTTGTAGACCTGGTCTATCTTCTCCATACCAAGATACTCTTCGGGCATTAAGTTGAATTCACTTACATTTTCCGATATGTGTTTTTTAAATGCGTCTATTAGTGCATCAGTCTTATCTGAATAGAAGTAAAAACACTGGACCTTCTCTATATTGATTTTAAATTTGGTCTTCTCATCGTTTATAAATATTGAATATTCTGAAATTTTTGAAGATTTCCTCCCTACACGAACTAAATGAATCCCATTTTTGACACTTGGCCTTTCTTTTTCAAAATACAATGTAAGGATGTCAGAAGACTTGACTTCATTATTTTTTTCCCATATTGTTTCTCTAACTTTCGAAGTCTTGTCTATGCTTAATACTATGATAAAATCATCTACATACCGGCCATAATACACTGGACTAAGACTATCTAATATTGCACTATCCATCTTTTTCAACTTGTAGTTGGAAAGAATGCATGATGGAGAAAACCCAATCGGCAGACATTGTTTGTCCTTTCCCATATGTTTTTTCATTGCGGGATACAACTTTGCTCCATAAACCCCCATTACATTGAAAACGAACTTGTTGAGTTGCATGACGACATTATAACAATAATCCATTTTTTCCGATGCTTCTGTGCCTATTTTTTCAACTGTTTCTTCATATTTTTTAAACATTTGAGAAAAGTCATTTTCGCTAAAGGAAACAGAATAGTAGAATTTTGAGAGGTCCATGCACAGAATAAGTGCATCTTTTTCTTCTTTCATAAGAGATTTTGCAGAGTCGAGTGCTTTACTCCACCATGATTCATATTCTTCAAAATAGTGTTTAAACAAATAAGGAGAATACCCATTTCCCATTTCCTTTTCGTCACGGAATTCCTTCCTCAAACGATTGCCATATGATTTTTCATAAAGCTCATTGTCTAAAATTGAGCCTACCTCCATGACCCATAAGATGCCTAGTATGTGTCCTTCGACGGGCAAATCGATGAAATAATTCAGAGACTCTACTTTGAGATTTTTTGATGGCGCGTTAATAATCACTTTTCCCTCTATTTTCGAAACTGAATCGGAAATCTTTTTTGGAAAACTAAAAATCGAAATGCGCCGTAGTATCTCTTCCTGAAACCCTTCCCAATCATCGCATATCCTTTTCGCCATATCGCCGATCTTTTCCTCAATGTCGTCACTCGTTTCAAACTCTGCTATTTGTTTTCTTAAAATTGTTTGGGTTTTATCATAATACACGCTTGCTTTTAACTTCTTATACGCCTGCTCCAGATGCACCTTCAACTTTTCCGACAACATTCTATCCTGACCAATGAAGAGAATATCACATCGATACTATATATGGTGGTCCAAGCAAAATGTTTATCATTGTGGTCCACAGGCTGGTTGTTCAATTCTGGATGCAATTAACCCCTCAAGGCCTATACAATCCATAACAATAGCTGAATTATGTGTGCAATCACTATTTCAAACGGAAAGGCCATTATGGAAGAGTAATAATACAAGTAACTAATTGCCTGAATGGGCCGAGGTAATCTAGTCCGGTAAGGTGGCGGTCTCGAAAACCGCTGGCGTTTCGCCTCGGGAGTTCAAATCTCCTCCTCGGCGCCTATAAATAACACCGCATTACAGAAAATATCTACTTTCTTTTGAAATGTTGATTGAAAAACACTCCCTATTGTGGGAATTGTCAATGTTTTGTTATGGTAGCCGGAGTCTGACAGTAATAGATATTGAGTAGAGCGGCGGTCTCGAAAACCGCTGGTGTTTCGCCTCGGGAGTTCAAATCTCCTCCTCGGCACCATTTTTTCAACATCAGAGTTTTTCAAAAAAAAAAAGAGCGCAATTATGTCCCTGCAGCCTTCACCTTTCTCTTCCTCGCATACAGCGAGACCGCCACGGTCACCGCCAGCACGGCCAGTATGAACGCAAGGGACAACACCACATCCACATGATAATACTCAGACAGCAGCATCTTGGCGCCTATGAACACCAATATCGCCCCCAGCCCGTACTTCAGATACTCCAGGTGCTCCATCGATCCTTTTATAACAAAGAACAGCGACCTCAGGCCGACCACCGCGAAAATGTTCGACGTATAGACGATGAACTTATCCGTAGTGATCGCCAGGACCGCCGGTATGGAATCGAACGCGAACATTATGTCGGTCAGTTCGATCACGAGTATGCACATGAACAGCGGGGTCACCATCCTCACGCCGTCGACAACGGTGAACAACTTATCCCCGCGGAAACCGGAGCACATATTGAATCTCCTGCTAAGTTTCGCGGCCATTTTGCTGTCTTTGTTCTCGTCCTTCTTCATGACCGTCTTTATCGCGGCGTATATCAGCACCGCGCCGAAGATGTACATCATCCAGTCGAACGTCTCAAGAAGTTCCGATCCGGCGAATATGAACAGCGCCCTGAATGCTAACGCCCCCATTATTCCGTAGAACAGCGCCTTGTGCTGATACTCGTCCGGGACGCAGAAGTACCCGAAAATCACAATGAAAACAAAAAGATTGTCAACACTGAGCATCTCCTCTATCACGTATGCTGTGACATACTGGGTCGCGGCGGCCGATCCCATCTCAAAATATATGAAAACGCCGAATGACAGCGCAATGCTTACCCAGAGCGCCGTCATTCCCAGCGCTTTTTTCACAGACATGTGCTTGGATCCTCTGTTGAGGACCCCCATGTCCACGGCGAACATCACGATGATCACCGCGAAGAATATCGCCCACATGATCGGAGTGTCTATCATGATGCGCCGCCTTTCTATGGTATATGGGTATTGGTTTAAATCAGAGGTCGTCCAGTTTCTGCCTCAGCTTCGATTTGGTTTTCCCGGCGGGTCTCTTTCCTGCCTGTTCGTCCAGTTTAGTTAGTAATTCTTTCTCATAAGGCGATACTTTGCTTGGAACGTTCATCTTCACGCGGACGAACATATTCCCTCTTGTGTTCTGGTTCATTCTCGGCAGGCCTTTGCCCGCCAGTCTCAGGACGCCGCCGACCTGGGTCCCGGGAGGTATCGTCAGAGATATTGTTTCCCCGTCGATCGTTTTGACGGTCTCCTCCCCTCCGAGGACAAGCTTGGAGTAAGTGGTTACTACCTCGGACCAAAGGTTCATTCCGTCCCTCTCAAAGCTCTTATCGTCCTTTAAGTGGATCACCACTATCAGGTCCCCGGGAGGTCCTCCGTTATATCCGGCGTCCCCCGCTCCCGGTACGCGGATCCTCATTCCCTCCTCCACTCCCTTCGGAATATCGACCGAAACCTTGGAAGAGACGTTGAATCTCCCCGAGCCTTTGCACCTGGGGCAGCGTTCTTTGAATGACCTTCCGGATCCGCCGCATGCGGAACAGTCGGTGACCGAGACCATGCTACCGAACGGCGTGCGGCTGACCCTTTGGACCTGCCCTGCGCCGTTGCATGTCTGGCATGTTTCGATCTTACCGTCCTTGCCTCCGGTGCCCCTGCAGTCGCCGCAGGGGACGGAGTGCGGAACGGTAAGATCGGAGGTCTTCCCTTTCAGCACATCCTGGAGGGAGACCTCCAGATCGTACCTGAGGGATTCCCCCTGCCTCTGGGAGCTCCTGGACCTTGTCTGCTGACGCCTTCCGAAGCTTCCTCCGAACATGCTGCCGAATATATCGCCGAATATATCGCTGATATCATCCGCGTGGGTGAAATCTTCCCAAGAGAATCCTCCGCTGCCGAACTGGCTGTTCACTCCGGCGTGCCCGTACTGGTCATAGAGTTTCTTCTTCCCTTCGTCGGAAAGCACCTCATACGCCTCGGACAGCTCCTTGAACTTCGCCTCCGCGTCCTCTTTGGAGAGGTCGGTCACATCCGGATGGTATTTTTTAGCGAGGGAGCGGTACGCTCTCTTTATATCATCGGATGATGCGTCCTTGGCGACGCCCAGCACTTCGTAGTAGTCTCTCGGCATTCAGCTTACCTTACTTCTTATCCTCATCGTCCACGATCTTGTAGTCCGCGTCGATGAAATCATCTTGTTCCGCGTTCTCGGGCCCGGCGTCCGCGCCCTGAGCCTGCTGTTGCTGCGCCGCAGCTTCCTGGTATATCTTCTGGCTGATCGGACCCATCGCTTTCATCAGCGCATCGAGCTTTGATCTAATGTCTTCCGCGCTACCTCCTTTGACCGCGCCCTCCAGGTCGCTCACCGCTGCTTCCACCGACACCCTTTCCTCCTGGGAGACCTTCTCTCCCAGTTCGTCCAGCGATTTGCGGACCGAGTGGATCATGGTCTCCGCCTGGTTCTTCGCTTCGATCGCCTCAAGCTTCTTCTTATCCGCGTCCGCGAACATCTCCGCCTGTTTTACGAGCTCGCTTATCTCGTCCTTCGACAGTTTGTTGCTGGACGCGATGGTGATCTTCTGCTCTTTTCCGGTTCCCTTATCTTTGGCGGAGACGTTTATTATCCCATTGGCGTCGATGTCGAAGGTTACCTCTATCTGAGGCATCCCTCTGGGCGCCGGAAGTATGCCGTCGAGGATGAATCTTCCTAACGAGGTGTTATCCGCCGCCATCTTCCTCTCTCCCTGGACGACGTTGACCTCCACCGCCGGCTGATTGTCCGTCGCGGTGGAGAATATCTGCGCCCTTTTTGTCGGGATCGTGGTGTTCCTTTCTATAAGGGTGGTGGCGATGCCTCCCTGCGTCTCTATTCCGAGCGAAAGAGGCGTGACATCCAGAAGCAGAACGTCCTTCACGTCTCCGGAGAGCACAGCTCCCTGGACGGCCGCGCCCATGGAGACGCACTCCATCGGGTCGATGCCCCTCTGTATCTTCGGCCCGACGATGCTCTCTATGAAATTCTGAACTATCGGCATCCTTGTCGGCCCCCCGACCATTATGATCTTGTCTATCGCGTCCGACGAAAGCTTCGAATCGGAGACCGCCTGATCGATGGATTTCTTGCATCTCTGGACTATCGGCTCCACCAGCTCTTCCAGCTTCGCTCTGGTGATCGTCTGTATCAGGTGTTTCGGGCCCGATGCGTCCGACGATATGAACGGGAGGTTGATCTCAGTCTGCATTGTTGTGGACAGTTCGATCTTCGCCTTTTCGCATGCCTCCCTGACCCTCCAGAATGCCATATTGTCCTTGGAGAGGTCTATCCCGGTCTCCTTCTGGAACTGTGCCAGCACATATTTTGTGATGACCTCGTCCATGTCCGACCCTCCCAGCTGGGTGTCGCCTGACGTGGAAATGACTTCGAACACGCCGTCGCTGAAATCCATGATCGTAACGTCCAGTGTTCCTCCTCCGAGGTCGAAGACCATTATCTTCTGAGAGGTCCCGCTTTTGTCCAATCCGTAAGCCAGCGCCGCGGCGGTAGGCTCGTTTATTATGCGGACCACTTCCAGCCCGGCGATCGCTCCCGCGTCCTTGGTCGCCTGCCTCTGGTTATCGTTGAAGTATGCGGGCACGGTTATGACCGCTTTTTCTATCTTCTCGCCGAGGTATGATTCGGAGTCCTTCTTTATTTTCTGAAGAATGAACGCCGAGATCTGCTGAGGGGTGTATTCCTTTCCGAGGGCGGTGACCTTCTCGTTCGACCCCATCTTCCTCTTCACATTCTTTATCGTGCCGTCCGGATTCGTCACTGCCTGCCTTCTCGCCGGTTCTCCGACCAGCAGCTGGCCGTCCTTCGTGAATGCCACATAGGACGGGAATGACTTCCCTCCGACGCTGGTTCCCTCCGCGCTGGGGATCATGGTCGGCCTTCCGCCTTCCATTATCGATGCGGCTGAATTGCTCGTTCCTAGATCTATTCCTATTATTCTTGACATGTTTCATCACTTTCCTTTTTCTTTGTTACTTTGACCTTCGGGTATCTAAGTATCTTATCGTTCATGCGGTATCCTTTCTGGAACACTTCGGCTATCTCGCCGTCGGTGTCCGCTTCCACTGTGCACAGAGCCTCATGGAGGTTCGGATCGAACCTGCAGTCCGTGGGTATCTCGGTGAGACCGTTCTCCTCCAGGATCTTCATCAGATTCTGCCTTATCCCTCTTATTCCTGCTACCAGCTCCGTTTCCTCTTTTGCCGTTCCCAATGCCCTTTCCATATCGTCCGCTATGTTCAGCAGACTCTTTGCCATGCCCCATGCGGCGAATTTCCTGAACTCTTCGTTCTCCTTCTCCGTTCTTCTGCGGAAGTTGTCGAAGTCCGCCTGAAGCCTTCTGGCCATGTTCAGATACTCTTCCGCCTTGGCATTGGCCTCGGAAAGGGCATCCGCCATATCTCCGGATGTCTCCTCGACATCCTCTTCCGCCTTCTTCTTTTTAGACTTCTCAGTCACCGGTAGGCCTCCTTTAGTTGAAATATATATAATATTGATGGGGCCAGAGGCCCCGTTTTAATGGTTTCAGTCGTCATCGAACGAAGGCATCTCGTCGCCGGTGCCGTATTCCGGTATCGAGCTTGACTTCGATGCTATGACGTCATCGATCCTGAGGATCATCACCGCTGCGTCGGTAGCGGAGTTGATGGCCTGCTTACCGACCCTGAGCGGCTCGATGACATTGAGCTTGCTCATGTCCTCGACCTTCCCCGTGAAGGGGTTCAGGCCCGCGTGAACCTTTCCGCTCTTGTGCTCTTTCCTCATCTGGATGTTGATATCGATCGGATCAAGCCCGGCGTTCTCGGCCAGAGTGGTCGGGATTATCTCCATCGCCGAAGCGAATGCTTCTATGGCGATCTGTTCCCTTCCGCCTACCGACGCCGCGTAATCCCTGAGCTGCATCGCTATCTCCATCGCCGTGGAGCCTCCGCCGGTGACGATCATCCCGTCCTCTATCGAAACTTTGACGACGGACCATGCGTCGACGAGGGACCTCTCCACTTCGTCCGCGACGTGGTTTGTTCCCCCCCTGACCAGTATGGACACTGTCTTGGGGTCTCTGCATCCGGTGATGAAGGTCATCTCTTCATTCTCGACCACTTTCAGCTCGACGAGGTCCGCGTATCCGAGGTCCTCCGGGCCGAACTCTATGATCTTGTGGCAGATGCTCGCTCCGGTGGACTTTGCCAGTCTCTCCGTGTCCGATTTCTTCACGCGCCTGCATGCATAGATGCCTGCTTTCGCAAAGAGGTGCTGCGCAAGGTCGTCTATGCCTTTCTGGCAGAACACGACGTTCGCGCCCGCGTTCTTGACCTGATCGACCATCGCTTTGAGCATGTTCTCCTCTTCTTTCACAAAGGCGGAGAGCTGCGAGGGGTCGGTTATCTGGATCTTTGCGTCTATCTCCGTTTTCTTGATCTCGAATGCCGCGTCGACGATGGCGATCTTCGCTCCTTTCACCTTCTTAGGCATCGAGGGGGAGACCGGTTCCTTATCCAGTATGAGACCTTTGACGAGCAGCGACTCGTTCATGCTCGCGCCTGCTTTCTTGACCGTCTGAATGTTCTTCAGGTCGGCTGTGTAATTGCCTTTGTCATCCTTGTCAAGGATTGTTTTGACAGCGTCGACGACCATGTCCGCGAAGAATTCCTTCGATCCTCCGACCTGTTTGCTGATCATTGCGTTCTCCGCTATCTGTTTCAGAAGTTTTTCGTCCTTTACGCTCACTTTCATAGAAACTTTCTTGAGGACCTCTTGGGCCTTCACGTTAGCGAGCCTGTATCCCGCGGTTATGATCGTCGGGTGTACGTTGGAATCTATCATGTCGGTCGCTTTCTTCAGGAGTTCGCCCGCGATTATGACGGATGTGGTCGTTCCGTCCCCTACCTCCGCGTCCTGCGTCTTGGCCACTTCGACCAGCATCTTTGCCGCGGGGTGCTGTACATCCATTTCCTTGAGGATCGTGACACCGTCGTTGGTGATCACCACGTCTCCCATTGAATCTACGAGCATCTTGTCCATCCCTCTCGGTCCGAGGCTGCTCCTGACTGCGTCAGCGATAGCCCTGGCGGCGGTGATGTTGTTGTACTGTGCGTCTTTTCCTTTATCCCTCTTGGTTCCTTCCCTGAGGATCAAGATAGGTGCGTTACCCAAACCCATTTTATTCAAACCTCCAAGTATTATTCCTTTATCGTTATGGAATTTCTAAGGGGGTTATGGTTTGTTCTTCTATATAAACTAACCTATAAAAAGGCGATTCTCGGAACCGATTGGGAAGGGGTTCGGACTATGCCTGTCCGACTCCCTCGTATAACAAAGAAAGACAAAAAAAAATTCATTTGATATCGAATCCGATTTTATTCAAAACCAGTTGTCTGACCTCTTTATTTTGTTTTATGAGTTTAATGACCCTGCCTATGTAATCATCTTTTCCTTTGATCCCAATCTGCTGTGCCGCTTCGTCAACAATCCCTTTCGCTGGAACTAGCCTTATCAGGGCATTATAATCGCCCCGAGAGATACAATCGTCGAAGTCGCTTTCATATTTATGTATTTCATCCATGATGGTTTTTTTGTTTTTTTCATTAAGACTGTCAATTTCTTCCACTAAATTTTCATTATAGCGGAGCTTTTCTGCCTTAAGTATCCTGTTATAGCGCTTGTTGAGGTAATCATCCATCGTAGCGCGTTTTCTCTTTTTTATGATTTTAATCAAATCTTTATTTACTTTTTCAATGTCTTTATCCATCGTGTTCTTGTTAACACACGCCAAAATCTCGCTATCTATCAATAAGTTTTCCAACTCGTTGTATTCTAAAACAAATATATTTTTATCACGTAGGCTCTTTTTCTCATCTTCTGTTCTAAAGTCACCATCTATGATGCCATATGCATTTCTGCGGAGGAAGTTATATTTTTCACTCAATCCGTAGACACAATTGATGACTCGCTCACATGAACCAACAGGTTTTACGATATAGTTAGCATATGCGCTTTCAAGAATCTTACAATCGATCGAGTTTTTGTCATCGCCCTCGCAAAAAATAATATCATCTTGCGTGCCCTCTATGCTTAAAATCATATCCAAATCGACCGAGTCAAAATCCTTGACGTTCTTGAATTTAAACTCGTGAGGGGTTGCGGCGGTCTTCTCCAGGTAGATCAATTCAACATTTTTACGGCTCTCTACAAAGTTTACCACATGTGTGAGATATATGAATACTAGATCTGGCCTTTCGTCCTCCAACCTGTCAAATAGTTTTTGCATAAGCGAACCGTTCAGATGATTTTCTGGCTCATCGATGAAAACAAATGCGTTGGATGGCAATAATAAGGTGGCCATTATCATATATGCGACCGTTATTTCGCCATCACTTCCCTCAATTAATGAATACTTATTCTTCCCTTCCGCATATAGGTATGGGTGATCTTGTTCTATCTGGATTTTTCTTTCAAGTCCCAGACTATTGAATATTTCAAAAAATTTTTCTTGTATGTTGGGGGTAATTTTTTTATCAATTTCTTCAAAAGCTCGGTTTCGAACTGCTCTTGTTAAGTAATAAACCGGATTATTTTTTTCAGAGAGTATTTCTTTTAAGTCGATTTTTTGCCTTACTAAACCAGCACCTCCGATGCTATTCACATTGCGTTTCGCGGGAATAACAAAAGAACTCCCAGTTAAAATACTGCTGGAGACTCTCTCCAGAAGTTTTGTCTTTCCTGATCCGTTTTTGCCAAAAATAACATAATTTTTGTTTCCATATTTAAAGATCTCAAAGAGTTCATCGATGTGTGTGTCAGAATTCTGACTTATGAATCTCAGAAAAGCTACTATTTTATCGAGAATGAATACATTAGGTTCTTGGTTAAGGAGAAATTTATCAACCTCTGCTTTAAAAGCTTCAAACATAGAAGAAATATGACCTTGGTACGAAGGATTGTATCCCTTCCACTCGTTTGAACTGAATATGAACTTAGAACGTTCCCTCATATCTTCTAACTTTTTTGAAGACCGGTCGAAATCAAACTCATTTAGATATTTGACATTGTGCTGATGCATTTGAGGTGGTCCGACAACAATTATACCTCTTTGAGAAAATAGTTTGTTTATTGATTCCTCGGTCCATTGCTCCATTTTCATTTCATTAATGATGTTTAATGCAGAGTCGATAGCCCTAACATAACCATCGATTCTCTTTTGTTGTTGAGTTTTATACTTTGTGTCATCTGCCATAATACATTTTTCCAATCCAAGCTTATAGAATTCTAAATACAATTCGAATTATATATACAATGGTTGAATCCCTATCGGATATGCATAGGAATAATTGTTGGCTACGCCAACGCCCCTTTCTATTCAACTCAGAGAAGGACCCATAAATGCCCCCTCCCCTCTCTCTTACAGATAGAGACGTCTGCATTCTCTTTCCTGTGTCCTAACCACATCCAAAGGCCAACGGCCGATGCTTTCCGTTCCATCTGGTACATGCAGAAAAGAGAGTGAGGCTACCCGCCCTCTAAAAGGCCCTCCCTCTAAACTGATAGTTCAGAGTTTCTGGATTGCCCCAAGTGTATCGAATGGATTGAGCCCAACTCTCATCAGCTATTTAAGACTGGTTTACATTAGGACTCATAATGGCAGAGAAGAAGCGCTTTAGGATGAGAGGCGTCAAACAGACACCAAAAAGACTTGAGGAGGAGATCCTCGAACGTTCCAGAAACCTCGCCAACGATCCTGCTCTGCTCAGGCCCATGTGCGCCGGCAACTGCAGGAAATGTATCTTCGATAAGACCTTCAAGGCCATCGACGGCATCTCCAGATATAAAGGGGATGCGGACGCGCTCATAAAGCTGGCGTCCAAAGGTTCAGACGACATGGCCAGGGCCTATGCGGGGACCATATCTCTGAACGCCGCCGGAAAGATACCGATGCTGGCGACCGCCACGATCGCCGGAGAGAAGGTCCCGTTCGCCGTGCGGGGGACCGTAGGGAACGACAAGCTCATCGGCTGCCAGTACTACGACGACCCGAGGATAAGGCTTCTTTATTATAACGCATTCATCAAACGGAACAAACTTCATCTTTACTCATTCCGCGACGGGCTTGTGTGCACAAACTTCCCGAACATGCCCGAGGATTATCTCTACGAGACATTCTGGGACTCCCCTTATGAATTCAAGGACGACGGGCTGGACTGCGGACACAAGGACGCCCTGATCCTCGATATAAAAATAAAATCCAGAGACGAGCACATAAGGATCTGCGAGAACTGCTCCAAAGAGGTCTCCACTATACAGTATCTTATATCGAAGATATGCGCGGTCGATCCTCTGGATGATATCGAAGTGAACGTCATACACCCTTACCACTCTGCAAGCGAGAGCGATAAGGAGAAGGTCGAGGGCGACCTTCTGAAGAGATATCTGCGGGGAGAGATCAACGACAGGATCCTGCTGAACACCATAAAGAGAGAGAAGCTGGGAAGCCTTAAGAAAGGGGATGTCTCGGCATACATAATAGGAACGGAGAATTACGGCTCCGGCCTGGATTCGTTCATATCTGCCCTTTCCGGCCCGGATGACGAGAAAGAAACGCTAAAAAGATTCCTAAGCTCCGTGCCGGAATGCGTGGTCGTAAAGAACGGCAAGACCTCGGAAGCGCTCACATACCTTTGGGACGGCCACTGGAAGGAACTGATAGCCTTCCACACTTCGCAGGAATTCGCCGATAAGATGTCTGAAAAGCCTAAGGGTACGCCGTCGCAGGCGCTCGGTGAGGCCCACAGATCGTTCATCTCCGCCGATGTGGTCGCAAAGCTTCCGGAATTCAGGAAGCCGAAACCGATGACCAAGTTCTCGGACACCCTGGCAAAAGCGGCGAAGGTGGGCGGCGGCGATGCGGTCGTAAGGTCGGTGGCCCCGGATACGCTTAAGGATCGCAAGTACAGGTCCATCTATGCCGCCTTCGCCGTCGCGGCCGACCCGAATGTGAAGCTTCCCCTGCATCTTACCTCCGATGAAACAGACTTCGTGAATTTCCTTGTGCCTTTCGCAAAGGCCGTGATAGAGGCCGAGGGCGAAAGATACCGCGAGGCGATGAACACCCTGCTGACGGCCAGCAGTTCAGGCGAATCGGTTTGAACGTCGCCGCCTGAGCGGCACTCCTGCATCCCACACTAATCCCACCCTGGAGAGACTTTCTTCTTAGGTCGGCCCCTCTTGGTGGAGTGAGTTGGGTCTGCGAGAGAAAAAAGTTCGCCCAGGTATTATTCTTCAATATGATTTCCTGAAAGCCGTTTTCACGGGAGAGTATATAAAGAGACAGCTCATTCATACATTACGCAGCGGGTTTAACGTCCCCTCCTATGAGGAGACGGATCCGTAACGTGGATCAACCGTCCCGCATTGGGATCAGGTACGGATCGTAACGATCACGTCCCCGATCTTAATGCGGATCACCGGGCCGATGGGGCTGTTGGCTACGTTATCACCTCCTGCCGGATGGTCCCGGTTCGCCGCCTCTGTGGAAGGCTCCGAACCGGGGCTTCCCATCCTAACGGCAGTATTTCATGTCCAAATTCGCTTAAATACATAACATAGGGGTCTCCGAATCTTCCGAAAGTACGGATGGTCCGCGGTTGGATGCTTATACGTCCGCTCACGCTTTAAAGCGTCGTTTCAAACTCCGGCATCCTGCGCTCCGCGCCCGCAAAGATCGCTAAGATCTTATGGTCGGCGTTGATCTGTACATTGCTGGGTATATCACTTTCACCTTGTTGTTAAAGGCCAATAAAAGCGGCGTTTAAAGTATTCTCACATCGGCGACATAATGGGAGACGGACGGAGCGAAGGACTTCACTTCCTTTATCAGTTCTATTTCAAAATCCGTTCCGGACGCCTTTGAGAATATCCCCTCGATCCTTTCTTTGTATTCGTTCACGTAGAACGTGTCGTGATAGTGGATGATCCCGCCGCGTTTCACGATCTCCAGCGCCTTCGGCAGGAACGCCGAGGTAGTCTGAACATATCCCATTATCACTCTGTCGGCGAACCTCTTCCCGGGAATGGACCTGTTGTCCCCCAGGATCGGTATCACTTTTTCGGCGACCCCGTTCCGTTCAGAATTTTTTATCAGATACCGGTACGAATCCGGATTCTTCTCACAGGCGAACACCTTTCTGGCGCCGGTGAATTTTGCCACAGGGAGAGTGAAATATCCGATCCCGGCGAACATATCGACCACCGTCTCCCCTTCGCAGTTGATCTCTTTCATACGTAACCTTTCGTCAATGTTCCCGGAAGCGAACATTATCCTGCTTACGTCAAACTCATAGAATATGCCGTTCTCCAGCCTGACCGACTCTGTGCCGCTTCCGTAAAGGATCTCTGTGCTGGGTCTTCTCAGTTCTCCGGCGATCCCGCCGATGTCGGCGCATACGGTCTTAGCTCCGAGGATGCGGGCGTACGCCTCCCCTATCCTCTCTTTGTAAGGGCGGCATTTCTCGTCAAGTCTCAGTATGACCACTTCTCCGGCGTACTCCCATCTCATGGGCAGCGCCGTCGCCGCTTCCTCCGGGAGGTCGGAAAGCTCGTCCAGGATCCGTTCCTGCGGCTTTCTTCTTTCAACCGTATACGCTTGCCCTTCCGTGAGCTCATACCCCATCTCGATCATCTCGCCCTCTCTGCCGGCGGTGACCGGCACCAGCCTCTGATCCCCGTCCTTGCTTATCTTTGCCGACCTGTCGACAAGACCCAGCTCCATCAGGTATGGGATTATGTCGGCCGCCTCCGACGATCTTATGCGCGCCTGCTTCACCACCCTCATAGGATCCCCCGTATGATGAATGGAAGGAGCCTTAATCCTACCCGCGGATCTCTGAGCATGGGAACCGCCACGCCGCTCGGGTCGTCGATGTCGATATCGCTGAGGATCGATCTCATATTGTTCCTGTCTATCGCTCCGAACACTTTGTCCAGATCTTTGTCTGACAGTTTGGTGAATATCTTCCTTATCCTGTATCCTCTGGAAAGTTCTTTCCCGATCTCTTTTTTCCATCCTTTTTCATATCCGGAAAGATATTTTGCCGATATGTCGTCATTCAGAAGACCTTCCTTTGCGGTCCTTGCCAGGATCGGGGCCGCTTTGCATATGGGATACAGACCTCCGCCCGATACCGGTTTGACCTGCCCCGCGGCGTCCCCTATCAGAAGGGTCCTCTCCCCGTAGGATCTCTGCCTTCCTCCGAGAGGTATCTTTCCAGAGTATTTTGTTTCCACGTCTTTGCCGTCGATGCCGGAGGCTTTCAGCAGCCTTTTCAGGAATTCATTGGGGGTGCTTCCCGTTCCTTCCTTTACGCAAAGGCCGACCCTTACCATATCTCCAAACGGTATCTCCCAGCTGAAGAACCCAGGCGCGAACTCCGATCCTATCCTTAACGTCATGATGTCACTGTGCTCCGATCTTAGTTTGGCGTCCGCCCCGATACCGTAGACATATTCTCTTGGTAAATTACCGCCGAGGGATGCGGCCACTTTGGAGCTGTGTCCGTCGGCTCCGACCAGCAGCCTGGACTCCGTCTCCCCTTCGTTCGTTGATACGGAAACACGATCCTCCGATACCCTGCTGCCGCGGTATTTCACGCCGTACCTTATGTCGGCGCCGCTGTCCTCTGCATTATGTGCCAGTTTCCTGTCTAGATCCGTTCTGTCTATTAGCACCGCTGCGGCGCCTTTGAACCTTAACTCTAACTTCCCTCCGCCTGGAAAGATAACGTCCGCGCCTGTAATCTCGCTGAGAATGTCCGGTCTGACGCCGAACAGACCGACGGCGTTCTTTGTCAGAAGGCCGGCACACTGCATGGGCAGCCCGGATGATGCGTGCTCCTCTATGACGACAACGTCATGATCCTTCGCCAAAAGGCCGGCTGTGACGGTTCCGGCCGGGCCTCCGCCGACCACCACCGCATCATGCATATCATCACGATTTCTTGGACTTCTCGTAGTCCTTTATGAAGTTCTGTATGCCCTCGTCCGTCTTGGGGTGGGACACCATCTGAAGCAGCACATTGTAAGGTATGGTGGCAATGTCGCATCCCATGGACGCGGCCTCGAATACGTGCATAGGCCCTCTTATGCTAGCCGCTATCACTTCCGTGTCAAATCCGTAGTTGAAAAGAACGTCGACCACCTGTCCCAGGACCTCCGACCCGTACGTCCCTATGTCATCCAGGCGCCCGACGAAGGGGGAGACATACCTCGCTCCGGCCTTTGCCGCCAGCAGCGCCTGCTGAGGCGAGAATATCAGCGTCATGTTAACGTCGATGCCTTCGCCGGATAACACCTTAGTGGCTTTGAGGGCGTCTATGCACATGGGAAGTTTTACGTTTATGTTCGGATGGATGGAAGCGAGCTCGCGGCCCTCCGCTATCATTCCCTCGGCGTCGAGGGACATCGCCTCCGCCGATATCGGAACGTTCACTATGTCCGCTATCTCTCTGACCCTCGTTCTTGTGTCGGTGTTCTCCTTTGCTATCAGGCTCGGATTCGTGGTGACCCCGTCCAGGATCCCCCAGCTGTTTATCTCTCTTATCATGTCAAGGTTTGCAGTGTCAATGAATATCCTCATCCTTCCAACTCCCTCTTCCTTTCTACGGCCCTCTTCGCCGCCTCCGCGATGTCACGCGGTGTCAATCCGTACTTCTCAAAGAGCTGACTCGGAGTCCCGGACTCCCCGAACGTATCCTTCGTGCCAACCATCTCCAGGGGGGTCGGCATCTCTGCGGACAGGAAATCGGCGACCGCCGATCCCAGCCCTCCGATGACGCTGTGCTCCTCGGCGGTCACCGAACAGCCTGTCTTCTGCAGCGACGTTCTCAGGGTGACCTTGTCAAGCGGCTTTATCGTGGACATGTTGACCACTTCCGCATCTATTCCTTCTTCGGAGAGGATTTTGGAAGCCTCCATGCAGTGGTAGACCATCTGCCCCGTTCCCACAAGGGTCACGTCGTTCCCTTCCCTGAGTACGGCGGCCCTGCCTATGACGAACTTGGCATCCTTCTCCGTTATCACTGGGAACTCGGAACGCCCCATCCTCATGTAGACCGGGCCGCAGAATCCGGCTATCTCCATCGTCGCCGCGTACGTCTCGTATGCGTCGGCGGGAGATATGACGGTCATGTTCGGCAGCGCCCTCATTATCGCAATGTCCTCGAGCGCCTGGTGGGACGCCCCGTCCTCGCCTACGCTTATTCCGCAGTGGGTCGCCACTATCTTCACATTGAGCTTCGGGTAAGCCACCGCCAGTCTTATCTGTTCCCAGCATCTCCCTGTGGCGAACACGGCGAACGTGGATGCGAACACCGTTTTCCCGGAGGCCGCCAGTCCCGACGCGACGCCGATCATATTCTGCTCCGCTATCCCCACTTCGATGAACCTCTCCGGCGCGACCTTCCTGAATTCCGATGTTTTCGTAGAATCGGCAAGGTCGGCGTCTAGCACCACCACATTGGGATCCGTCGCGGCGAGATCGGCCAGCGCCTTCCCGTAATAATTCCTCTGGGCGAGCTTATTTTCGGTCATGCCCTGCACACCAGTTCCTTTAACGCTTTGTCCTCTTCGTCGGTCTTGCATGCCTTTCCGTGGAAATCGCAGTTGTTCTCCATGAAGGAGACGCCTTTTCCTTTTACCGTGTTCATAATGATCGCCGTGGGGTTCGTCTCCGAACGTTTCGCCTTCGAGCATGCCTCCAGTATCTGGGGCAGACTGTGTCCGTCTATTATGATGACGTTCCACCCGAAGGCCCTCCATTTGTCCTGCAGGGGGAACAGAGACATTGTGCATTCCGTGCCGCCCGTGATCTGCAGCTGGTTACGGTCCACGAACGCTATGAGATTGTTAAGCTGATAATGGCGGGCGAGCATCGCGGCCTCCCAGTTCTGCCCGCTCTGAAGCTCCCCGTCCCCGAGGAGACAGAAGACTTTGTATTCTTTCTTGTCGAGTTTTCCGGCCAGCGCCATGCCGCATGCCATGCTAAGTCCCTGGCCCAGAGAGCCCGTGGACATCTCCACTCCGGGCACCTTTCCTCTTACGGGGTGTCCCTGGAGATTGGAGCCTATCTTCCTGAGGGTCTGAAGCTCCTCTTTGGGGAAATACCCCGATTCGGCCAGCGCGGCGTACAGTATCGGCGCGGCGTGGCCCTTGGACAGGATGAAACGGTCCCTGTCCTCCCATTCCGGGTCAGCGGGATCGTGGTTCATCACACTGAAGTAAAGCACGGCCATCAGGTCCGCGGAGGAGAGAGAGCCCCCCGGATGTCCAGATCCGGCCTTCGAAGTGGCCTCTATGACATCCCGCCTTAGAATATTGGCCTTACTCTCCAGCTCCTCTTTTGTGCTGACCATGACAACTCCGGATCCTTATCAGTCGCTCTCGATCCTGGGTGCCAGGAAATACACCACTTTGGCCTCTCCTCCGGCCAGTTCGAACACCAGTTTGACCGGGAAGTCCTTATCGAGTTCCACTCTTACCTTGGTTCCCGAGGGTATAGCTCTCAGGATGTTGGAAAAATAGTCGAGGGGGAACAGGCTCTGCACCTCGGACGGCGCCTCCAGGCTGTCTAGATCGGAACCAGTCAGTTTCAGGCTGGCGTCATCTGTGTCGCCTTCACACGACAGCTCGAATATCCCCGGTCCGGCCCTAAGCGATATGTGGTCCGATATGGACTCGGCCGCCTTTATGCCTCTCTGGAGCTGATCCACCGGCATCACCGCGTTCGCCGAGAGCGTCAGCTGCGGCACTTTTGGGTCGTTCATGCTTGAGGTCTCCACCAGGTTCATGGATCTCGTAACGTTGCTTATCCTGAAGACAAATCTCCCTTTGTCCTCGTCTTGTTCCATCGCGACGATATCGCCCGGGCCTGCCAGCTTAAGGACCGTTTTGACCTTGTCCAGGTCGAGGCCTATCTCTGTCTCGTTCGCGGAGTATGACTCGAAAGCCTTCGCCCCTATCCTGAGCTCGATCATAGCGACGTGCGCCGGATCGACCGCTTTCAGCGTCATGCCCTCCGGGGTGATCGTGAACTTTACCTCGTCTATGAGCGTCGAGATGATGTTGACCAGTCCCTTGAGGGTTTCCGATTTTATTTCTGCCTTGAACATTTACTCACCAACATCCATCCTGAGGTTCAGTATTCTCTCCACGAGTGATTGCATTTGCAGCATCTGTATATCCTTGTCTCCGGTTCATCGGCCGAACGCGTCTGTCTTAACACGAAGTATGCCTCGGAATTGTTGCATTCGGGACAGGTTATGCGTGTCTTCGGAAGAGTGGCGATATTCTCGGTTATGACGGTCGTTTCTCTGTCTTCGGAGTCGGTCACGAAAACCTGCGCCCTGCCTCCTTTCTCTTTGGTGAAGCCGCACGAGTTACAAACATATACTTCTTCCTTCGGGAACATCATCGAGCCGCATGCGGAACAGAACAAATCTTTTACCTCTGTTAGTACAACGGCTGACAATATTAAAATATTTTTAGCGCGCGCATTTGCGCTTAAATATTACCCTTTTTTCGTTCCGACCTCTCCAGAATATCGGAGAAAGGGCTCTCGGCCTTGCCGCTCTGCGCCTGGGGCGCGGTGTTCGACACCGTGGTCGTTACTGTTTGAACGGTCGTAGCCACGGGCTTTCCTTCCCGCGCCTTTGCCGTTCCGCCTTTTTCCTCCTTACGCTCGGCTTTCGTGTCCTTGTTCTCGTTTGTCGTCATCTTCTGCATGGCTATGCAGTCGTCGAAGGACTCGAATCCCAGTTCCTTGTTCCTGCTGTACAGGAGCATGGACCTGGCGACGGGTCTTGCGGAACCTTCCGTGGCACCTATCGCGATCAGATGCGCCGTTTCCTTCCGTATCTGCCTTGACAGTATGCCTCCTACCCCTCCGAACACCGTGACGACGCCCAGATTCACAAGGTTTATGCTTGAGGTCCCTTCGGTGAAGAATGTCTGAAGATAAGCGGCGGTGGCGCCGACTATCCCCTTCAGGGAAGCGGCCGCCTCACCCGCCGGGACATCAGGGTATCCCCCATGACCCAGAACGGACGCGGAGAGACCCCAGACGATCAAGAGCAGGACCGCTCCGCAGACCAGCGAGCAGATCATTCCTTTTACCATCGATCCCGTTTTCCTTCCGCAGACGTAGCCGGCGACAGCCGGACCGAATATTGGTATCCACCAGAGAAGTGCGGACAGTCCGAGGCATAATACGGCCGCCATCCTCATGCTGTAGACGTCGTTGTCAATATCAAGCAGCTTTACCACTTTTTGGCGAACAGGGCTGTTATCCATCCTCATCCCGCTACATCAACAATATAGGCATTTAAAAACCTGCGCAAAAATGGAAAGGTTTAAAGGGTTTGGTAAAAGGATCATTTCTTGGAGCTTTTCTTCTTCTTTGCGGCGCGTTCCGCTTTGAGATTCTCCTTCACGGCCTTGTTGATCTCCTCCGCCTGCTCCTTGCCGTCCGTTATCTCGCTTTCCAGATAACGGAACACGGTCCATCCCTCGGCTCTGAGCTTGTCGTCAATGGATGTGTCTCCCATCTCCGGCAGCACATACACCGCGACCTTGGCCTTGACGAAGGCTATCGGGATCTGGTTCTCCCCATAGTCCCTTCTGCATCTGAGTCCTTTATTCCACGTTGCCCTCCTCAGCAGTGCGTCGGGGGTCTCTTCCATGATATCAAAGTCCTCGTAATACTCTTCGGGCGCTTCCTCGGTCTCTGTTTCCGAATCATCCGGCACAACAAGCACAATGGATTCCGGCTCGGCCTCTGCAACCGGTTCCGTAACGGTCTCTGACGCCGGCTCTGCCGCAGGTTCTACGGTGGGTTCCGCCACAGGTTCCGGTACGGGTTCCTTAACTGGTTCCGCCACAGGCTCTGTCACAGGTTCTGCAACGGGTTCCGCCACAGGTTCCGGTACGGGTTCCGCCACAGGTTCCGGTACGGGTTCCTCTTCTTTTTTGCGGGCGTCCCTTGCCGCCGCCGCCTCTCTGGAACTCATCACCTTGAGCTTCGGCTCCTCTTTTTTGGCCTCTGCGGCAGGTTTTGGCTCTTCTTTCTTCGGCTCCTCTTTCTTCTTCGGCTCCTCTTTCTTCGGAACTTCTTTGTAGACAGGCTTCTCCGTCGCTGCTTTTTTGGGCGCCGGAGCGGCCTCTTTCTTTGCAGGATAAGGTTTCGGCATCGGTGCGTTCTTCTTCGCTCCTTTTTCCTGTGCCTTCCCTTTCTTGCCTTTCTTACCCGATTTTTCGGGTACCGGTTCCGCTACGGGAACGAACCTCATCATGGCCAGCATCGCGACCCATGCCGCCACAAAGACCGCGAAGACGAATCCCATTATGTTATTGTCGCCTGTCTGACTCAGTACTCCTGTGAGCGCCATGATCAGCGTCAGGATCAGAGAGACCGCCATGAGTATCTTTTGGTCGGTGACCCAGTCACAGAACATGTCCGCGGCCGCCGCCAATATTATCAGCGCTATGAGCAGATAGACGATCATTTGTTCTACGTCCGCTATTTCCAGGATGCTCGTTATCCCAAGTGTGGCGAGCACGGCGCCAGCCAGGATCATCAGGAGTCCGCGGACCTTGCCTATGAATACTTTCGCTTCCGGTTTTTTGTATGTTATCAATAGGCCGAAAAGCGCTCCTATCGCACCGGCTAATATGCAGCCGACTGCAAAGATTTCCTCTGGGAAAAGGTCGCTCAAACTTCCGCTCCCAAAGATGAAACCATCTTTTGTGATGACCGTAATGATCATTGCAACAAGAAACACTACGACGGCGGCTATACCCACTCCGCCTATGATTTTCTCTCCTTTCAAAGCTGTTGCCATGTCTACATAACCAGCATACATATTTTAGTATTTTCGCATGGATAGGGAGATTTTTTCTCCAACATACCCACACTAGGAAACTAAATATATGCAAGATAAATACCTTACTACGTGCAAACTGCCATGGATAATGGCATCACTATTCACTGTCGAAGAGATGCCGCGGCGCGGCTCTCTTTTCACACGTGCCGAAAAGGCATTCAAAAAAAAGGAGAACTCCATCAATGATAATGAAATTTAGATTTCTCGGCGGCGCGGACGTGGTCGGCCGCATGGGAATGACGATAGAAGGCGATAATAAGACCATGCTTGTCGAATACGGCATGAGTCCGACGAAACCACCCGAATACCCACTAGTGCCGCCAAGGGTCGACCACCTGTTCCTGACGCACTGTCATTTGGACCACTGCGGCATGGTTCCGTCCGTATGCGGAAGGGATAAATGCGAAGTGTTCACGACCCCGCTCTCTGCGGAGATAACGGAGATCATGCTTTACGACAGTCTCAAGATCGCAACGGCCGAAGGATATAGCGAACCTTACACCATCGGCGACGTGGAGAGAACACTGAACCTGGTGGTGCCTTTCACGTTCAAGGACACCATCGAGCTCGGGAACACTGATGTCACGCTCCACTCGGCGGGCCACGTCCCCGGGGCGGCCATGTTCGAATTCAAATACGACAACAGCACGGTGTACACCGGCGACCTGCACACCGCGAACCAGAAGCTTGTCTTCGGGGCCAAACCCGTGAAATGCAAGAACCTGATAATCGAAGGTACGTACGGCGGCAGGAACCACCCCTCGCGGGATGAGACGGCCGACGCGTTCATAGCGAAGATTGACGAAGTGATAGACAGGGGAGGGACGGTGATAGTCCCGTGTTTTGCGGTCGGCAGGACGCAGGAGATAATGATCATACTGAAGGACCTCGGATACGAGATGTGGGTCGACGGGATGGGTAAATCGGTCACGGAACTCTTCCTGAGCTATCCGGAATACCTGAGGGATCCGCGCACCATGCGAAGTGCCAAGAAGACATTCAGAGAAGTGAGGAACGCGAACATGAGGAAACACTCTGTGAAAGGGCAGATCATCGTCACGACCGGCGGAATGCTTGACGGCGGCCCGGTGCTTGGGTATCTGAGGACCCTCAAGGACGATCCGAAGAACGCCATACTCCTTGTCGGCTACCAGGCGGAGGACACGAACGGGAGGCTCCTTCTCGAGACCGGAAGCATCATCCTCGACGGAGAGATGGTGAAGATCAAATGCGAGATCGCGAAGTATGACTTCTCCGCTCACGCGGGCCACGACGAACTTGTGGAGTTCGCAAAGAAATGCGACCCGGACAACATAGTCTTGATGCACTCCGAAACAAGAGAGCTCTTCCTCCCGGACCTTCAGGATTACAATGTCATCCTTCCCGAACTGGGAAAGGTATTCGAGCTGGATGTCTGAGATGGACCTCAGACCATTCCTGGAAGAGGATGTGGGGTCCGGAGACATAACGACGGGCATCTTCGTCCCAGACGTTCCCGGGAGGGCGCGCATAGTATGCGAGGAGGATGCCGTGGTCGCCGGTCTGGAGGAGGCGGCGGAGATATTCAGACTGCTCGGCGTATCCTCTTCACAGACGGCGGCCGACGGGGAAAGGGTACCGAAGAACACCGAGGTCCTGATTCTCGAGGGTCCCCTCCGGGGGATACTGACCGGGGAAAGGATAGCCCTCAACTTCCTGATGAGAATGAGCGGGATAGCCACCGAGACCGATTCCGCCGTAAGGATGGTCAGAGAGAAGGACCCATGCATGAGAATAGCCGGGACTCGGAAGACCACTCCGGGGTTCAGATATTTTGAGAAGAAGGCCGTCGCTCTGGGCGGCGGGTGGCCCCACAGATCCGGCCTCTATGACATGGTAATGATCAAAGACAACCACATAGTTGCCTGCGGCGGCGTCGAAAACGCTCTGAGTCTTCTATCCGACGTGCCTGAAGGCGTTAAAATAGAGATAGAAGTGTCGAACATTGATGACGGCGTCCTTGCCGCAAAAGCGGGAGCCGATATCATCATGGCCGATCATATGTCTCCCTCCGACACGAAGGAACTGAGGAATAGGGCCAGATCGGTCAGCGAGAACGTGCTGGTCGAGGCCTCCGGCAATATAACCAAAGAGAATGCCGCCGACTTTGCGGGCTGTGCGGACATCGTTTCCCTGGGCTCCCTGACACATTCCCCGAAGGCTGTGCACTTCTCACTGGATGTTGAGGAAAGGTCTTAATTTAGAAAATGCGATGCGGGGGCGATGGCGATCGACTTCAAAGATTACAAATGCCAGTTCTGCGGCAAGACCAGCACCAACTTCGTTTATGCTGCGTTCGTATGTGACGACGCGGAATGCATCGATAAGGCAAGAGAAGAAAGAGGCGGCCCCGGCGGCCATATGAAAAGGAAAGCTGAAGGCAGACCGATGCTGCCCGACAACCTTGAAGAATGATCAGTGCCTGAACACTCTGCAGCCCGTGAAGACCATCGCCATATTGTGCTCATTGGCCGCGTCTATTACCTCTTGGTCCCTTATGCTCCCGCCTGGCTGTATGATCGCCGTCACGCCCGCTTTCGCGGCTTCGTCCACGCCGTCCCTGAATGGGAAGAACGCGTCTGACGCCATCACCGACCCTGCCGTGGGCTCATTCGCTTTCATCGCCGCTATCTTCGCGGAATCCACACGGCTCATCTGTCCCGCGCCGATGCCTATCGCCCTTTCCCCTTTTACGAAGACGACTGCGTTCGACGTCACGTGTTTGGCAAGCTTCCAGGCAAAAAGCAGCGCGGATATCTCCTCCTGGGTCGGCCGGCGCTCCGTGACCACCTTGAGGTCCTTGGGATCTATAACCACATCCTCGTCGGTCTGAACGAGTATCCCTCCCTGGACCTTCTTCATCTTGAACTCCCTGTGCCTCTCCGACGGCGCGATCGGGGAGTTCGTCCTAAGGAGACGTATGTTCTTCTTCTTCGACAGAAGATCGAACACGCCCGGCTCATAGTCGGGGCATATCACGGCCTCGACAAAATACTGCGATATCATCTCCGCCGTTCTCATGTCGCAGTTGCGGTTCAGGCAAATGACGCAGCCGTACGCGGATAACGGATCGACGTTGTACGCCGTTTTGAACGCATCGAATATGTTATCTTCCGAGGCGAGACCGCAGGGATTGGTGTGCTTCATGACCACGGCCGTGGGCCTTTCGAAATCCAAAGCGATATCCAGAGCTTTGTCCAGATCGAGTATGTTGTTGTACGACAATTCCTTTCCGTGGATCTGTTCCGACTTGGCCACGGTGGTGCCTTTTGCGAACGGTGCTTTGTAGAACGCCGCTTTCTGGTTCGGGTTCTCTCCGTACCTGAGGTCCTCCACCTTCTCGGACGGGATAGGGAACGATGCGGGGAATCCCTCGCCGAACCTTTCAGACATGTATGAGGCTATCATTGAATCATACTCGGCGGTCGCGATGAACGCCTCAAGCATCAGCTTCTCGAGCAAGCCTTCGGATATCTCCCCTCCGGAGCTCAGCTCTTCCAGTATCAGGGGATATTGGCTGGGGTTCGTGACCACCGCGACCGATCTGTAATTCTTTGCCGCCGCCCTTATCATGCTGGGGCCGCCTATATCGATGTTCTCTACGATATCCTCGTACTTCGCTCCGTCCTTGAGGACGGCCTCCTTGAACGGATACAGGTTCACGACGACCATGTCGACCGGCATTATTCCTTTATCCTCAATTGCGGCCATGTGCTCCGGGACGTCCCTCCTGGCAAGGATGCCGCCGTGCAGCATGGGGTGAAGGGTCTTCACGCGCCCGTCCAGCATCTCCGGGAATCCCGTTACGTCCGACACCTCTCTTACAGGTATCCCGTTGTCCTTCAGGAGCCGGTGCGTGCCGCCTGTGGATATTATCTCGACCCCTATCCGGGTCAGTTCTTTCGAGAGTTCCAGCACTCCGTTCTTGTCGGAAACGCTGACAATAGCCCTTCTTATCTTGACCAAATTCATTACCCCCTTCTTCGAGGCACCCCGCATTTTTGTGAGTACGTTTTTGAAAGGTGGTCGTGTTAGATAAAGGCTCCTTTCGGAAATAGACGAAGGGCCACTCTTAAGAAGTGTTGATGGTTCTGTCCGTATGTGCGGTCGCAGCCATATTCATCATCACCATGGTATTCGGGCAGCGGCCTGCTTCATTCTTGCTCATATTGTTCCTGGCCTTGACAGTAAGCGGCGTTCTGTTCAGAAAAAATCTCATTTCGAAACCGTGAAAGAGAATTGGAACCTCAGATTGCAAAAAAGAATGCATGCCGGATCAGAGAGGCCATTCCTTTTTACAGCCTTTAGGTTTGAAAGAAGCCCCCCGCTGGTATCCGAATACGTATTGATGTTACCGTCAAGACCCGGAGAAGTTTCTTTTGGCTCCTCTTCCAATCAACATCGTCGCCGCGCCGGCGCAGAGCACAGTGATCATTATCCCTGCGCCTGCGTACAGCAGCATGTTCGAGCCGAAACCGTCATCCTTTACAACGACGTGTTCGGAAGTGCCGATGACGATCGCGAAGTCCTTTTCATACGTGTCGTTCGCAACGGTGGCTGTCACAATGACCGTGCCTGTGCTTGTCGTATGGAGTACGTTGCCATTGATCGTGGCCCCTGTGGTCCCAGGATCCTTGACCGTCCATACGATCTCCATACCGGCGGCGTTGGCCGGAGCCACCGTGCCTGTTAAGGACAGGTATGTTCCCACGGCCGCCCTGTTTGGCACATTGGTTATATTCGTAACGTGAATGATTCCCACTGTACCGTATTTCACGACGAGCGCGTCGTATTGTTTTATCTTTCCTTCGATCGGGGTCGGTCCGGACGCCCCGGCAGCAACGAAGCCGTCCGGCACCGCGGTCACCGAGTAGAACTTGCTGTGAAGATCCCCTGACGAGTCATCCTCCCACAGGACCTCGCCGGCGTTGCTGTACTTCACAGCTATTGCATTGCTGTAGGTTATGTTGGCGCCGCTTGCGGCATGCGCATCGCCCGCGGCGATGATGCCGTCAGGCACCGCCGTTGCCGAATGGAAATAATAGCATTTCACAGGCCTGGTACCTTCGCCGAAGTTCTTGTTCCACACCAGATCGCCGGCATTGTTGAATTTCAAAATGACCGCGTCCGCAACGCTGCTTTTTGCTTTGACCCCCGTCCAGATACCGGATCCGAAATAATTTGCCGAAATACTACCTACGACGACAAATCCGTCAGAAACAGCCGCTATAGAACGAAAATCCCCCGCGCAGAAATATCTCCACCATTTCATATTGCCTGCACTGTCATACTTTACGACATAGTCCCGATTTCCTTTTTCATCAGGGCTACTGGTGCCCAAGACGACGAACCCGTCTGATACTGCTGCTACCGAAACAAAAGAATGGCCGCCGGGCTCTGCAAAGCTCTTTACCCACACAATATCGCCTTTATCATTGTATCTTACAATGACCGCAACACCGTAGCCGCTCCATTCGAGGTCCGGCCCCTTTTCAAAAAAGGAAAAGGGGATGTCGGACAATCCCACGGTGACGAATCCGCCTGGGGCGGCGGTCACCGAATGGTACACGTCCGCGCCCGCTCCTCCGACGTTCTTCCTCCACATGACTTCACCTGCGTCATTGTATTTCACAATGATCGCGTCGGTGCCGCCGTTTCCCTCGATGCCGCTCCAATCGCCATTGCCGAACGATGCCGATCCTGACGCTCCGACAGCAATGATCCCGTCGGATACTGCGGTCACCGAATGAAACATATCATCGCCCCGTCCTCCAAAATTCTTCTTCCATATAACGTCGCCTGCGTCGTTGTATTTCACAATGGTCGCATCGGTGCCGCCTTTTCCGCTGATACCGGCCCAATCGCCGGTCCTGAAGGACTCTTGTTCGGCCCATCCTACCGCGACGACCCCGTCGGATACTGCGGTCACGTCGCAGAAAACATCCGCTCTGTTTCCGCCAAAACTATCTTCGAATGAGATGTCGTTAATCCCTGTCACAGAAACAGCGGCAGCTGGTATCATTACCAGTGCCACTACCAGAGCGAGCAAGGGACATATACCTATTCTGCCTTTGTTCTGCATTTCTTATTCCTCCATATCTGCTTTTTACCGTATTTTTTTGAAACGTGTGATCGGCCATCTGCCGGAACCGATCCCGTTCGATGATCCCCTTTCCGATATTTTCTCCGTCAAAGGGGAGCACGAATGTTGCGGCATCCTGAGATTTTTCCGATTCATTATAGATATTCCTTTGTCAATATATATAACCAATAGGTACAATATATTTGCAGTATATACGAGACTTTTTAATAGAAGACCATTCTATGGCATAAAAAACCTGATTCCGCACATGCAAAAAAAATAAGCTGGCTACAAACTTCCGACTGCAGAAACACAGCAAATCTATCAACAATTCTGCATTATTTTACATATATATGAATATATAGATAAATATAGTAGGTATTATTCAAAAAACGGCATTAATGGGAATAAATCATAAGAAGTGGTCATATTATAAGGCTTCCTTCCAACAATATTCCTTGCATGCCGTCCGGCCTAAAAAATAAAATTCAAAGGGCCTCGGCGGCCCTTTGGGGTTTAGAGAAGTGATTTCATAACTCTGGCAGCTCTTGCGTCAAGCGTCTCCACCCCGGAGACCTTGCTTGCATATTCGGACAGAGTGACGATGTCTTCGTTCTCTATGCATTGAAGCTTGAACTTGCGGGTTCCGGCCATGAGCTGTTTGAGTCCCTCTCCCAGCCTGTCGTTGAAATAGGTGTACAGACTGACCGCCCCCCAGGGGATGTCGGTCCCTATCTTCTTGCCGGGGAACCTCTCTTGCAGTCCTATCGCGCCTATGAAGAACTTGTTCGGATCGCTCCCGTAATGTTCCGAGAAGGATGAGGGAAGCTGTCCCTTTGCCGCGAGTTCCGCGAAGTGCTTTCCCTTCACCGCCGCGGCTATGGGTCCTCTGCACATCCCTATCGATCTGACCAGCGGGCCGTCGCCCATGTCGGACAGCGCGAACGCTTTGTACATTTGAGTCTCGTTGATGAAACCTCCGGCGAATGACAGGTCCGGAACGAACCTTCCCTGCTTCTTAAGCTCTTTGGCGCATGCCATCACCTGGCTGAACAGCCATATCCCGGGGGAGCTGAGCTCATTCATGTGGCTGACCGGGGACATTCCCGTTCCGCCTCCGGCGGCGTCGAAAGTGAGAAGATCTATCTTCGCCTCGGAAGCGCACTTCATCGTGAACGCCACAACCTCCGGTTTGTATGCTCCGGTTTTCAGGAATACATTCTTGGCGCCCTTCTGCCTCAGGCTCTCTATATCTTCAAGGAAGGACCGCTCATCGGGGAATCCGACGCGGCTGTGCCTCTCGAAAGTCTTGAACACCCCCGCTTTGAAAGCGGCCTGTACCTCCGGGTCCTCCGGGTCAGGCATCACTATGTATCCGCGGGACTTGAGCTCAAGCGCCCTCTCCAGCGTGCTGAGCCTTACCTCTCCGCCGATGGCCTTCGCTCCCTGTCCCCATTTCCTCTCTATAACCTCCACATTCAGCTTCGATAATCCGTAGTCGTCCACGCCGCCACGGGTGTCCTCGACATTCGTCTGCAGGACTATCCGTCCGTTCTTGCCGTCCCAGTGGTCCGTGTAAGAGCTCACGCGGAAGGCCAGGTCCGGCGAGGACTGCACTTTTCCGTTGGAGTACACCGAATCGGAATCCATCCCGCATACGTTCTCTCCGATGACCTCGCTTACTCCCGCTATCGCCGCGCCTCCGGCCAGTTCTTTCCAGTTGTTCTTCGCAACTGCCGTAGAGCCGAGGCCCGCGATGTGTACGGGCAGCTTCATGCTTATCGGGTTCTTCCCCTTCGAGCCTACTGTGGTCGAGATGTCTACATTCTCGAAGAACGCCACGTCGGGGTCCGGCTCGATGCCTTTCGCACCCAGCAGCTCCGCCATGATCTGGAAGTGAGACCAGTCCAAGAAATAGTCCTTGTTGGAGGCGGCTGTTGATTTTCCGAAGTGTTCGGGGCTTGGGTAAAGCACCTCTCTTCCTCTCAGCGCGCCTTTCCCGACCTCGCAGAGGACATTACAGTCTTCGATGCAGACGGGGCACATTCCGTTTATCGGACACGGATCCTTAACTCGGATCGCCGTTCCTGTGGTTGATTTAGAGTTCTCTATCGACATATTAACCTTCTTTCGTAGTTCCCTACGAAGGGAGCGGATTAGCTTTCATAGGATTTAAGCCTCTTGTTCATTGAAAAACCATCGGCGGATATCTTTGCGATCATCACGAATAAAAACAGACGTTTTTCGTAAAAAGTCCCTTGTTTCCACACAAAATCTGCAAGCCCCATACCGGCGCTGAATTGCCCGCGATTCGGCGCCGTTGGCCGCCGTCAGTATAGCAACGGCCGCCTTAGGCCCGTTGACCTTTCCGCATGATGTGAGAGAGGTGGTCGTTCTGTAGTGACTATTCGGTTTTCTGCTGCGGCATTTGAGGGTTTTGTTCCTGCCCCAAAATACGCCGTGCTGCCACACAAAGATGTGCGGCAAGTACCCTATGAAAGCCCACGAGAGGATGTCCTCCTTCAAAAAAAGGTTTAAACAACAAACGCGCAGCTATATATTCAAAACCCTTTCTTTGCGTCGATGATCAGAGGCCGGTGGAAAGGTGCCCTGGCGATGGGACTGCTGTGGGCCGCCGTCATAGCGGCGGTGATGTTGTGCATCCCCGAGGACGACTGGGGCATGATGGTGTGGCTCTGGCCGCTCTTCTCGTCGATCGTCATGGTATGCGGGATAGGGGTGTACCTGGGCGGCTATATGCTGCTGGCTGGATTCAACACAATGTCCAAAGACGAACGGTCGGCCTTCGACATGGAGAAGGTCACGTCCTTCACGGGGGCCTCCCTTGTCCTGCTGTCATATGTGTTCTTCCTCTCATGGCCGTCATCCGTGTTTTACGGCCCCATGATGTTCTGGGTGATGACCGTCGCATTCGTTGCGGGGGTCGTTTTCATGGCCGTATTCCTCAACACGGGAAGGTTCAAGGTCGACCCGCCGAAAAGATCCTGACGGGCTTCGGGGAAAGCTTGATATGCGAGCACACTGGTCCCATATTATGTTCGCCAAGGGAAGATGGAAGGGCGCCGCACTGATGCTCCTGCTGTGGATCGCCGGCGCGACAGGCGCGCTCCGCTTCGGAACCTTTGAGGCGGCAGATTTGTCCGCATGGGTGTTCATGTCCCTTTCGGTGATGATGCTGGTCACTGGTTTAGCCACTTACATAGGATGGGACAATATGCTCAGAACGCCTTCCGGCGACATGCTGGGGCAAGGGAGGCCGGGGTTCGACGCGCAGAGGCTCACATCCCAGATGGGGGTGCTATACGTCCTGGTATCATTCCTATGGCTCCTGAAATTGGCTTTCGACGGGATCCTGGGAGAGATGGCGATGCTCGCGGCGGCGTTGCTGATTATCTACAATGTTTTCACGCTCTTCCGCATACAAAAGCACAGGGGTCCGTTTGGAACAAAGAACCCATAATGGGCATGACCGGCACCCTCCGCTGAGTATATCTATCCTGTGTCCCCTTTCTTTTTCAACATATTTTCAGACAATATTCAATAGATGTCGTATTCTGCCTCGCGTTTGAACGGTAGCTGAAAAATATGCAGTAAATCTATCGGATCTGAGAAATACTGCATATAAATATTATAAAATATATGCAGTAACATTTACCAAGAGGCAGAAAGATGCGGCGCTACGACTACTCCTTCATAAAAGACATCAGAATACGGGCGGACACCGTGGGGCTCACCAAAGGGATCGAGGCATTCAGGATAAGAGAAGAAGACAGGAAGAAGAGCAACCGGGAGGCGTTCACCGCCCTGGAATCAATTGCGAGGATCCAATCAATCAAGGGTTCCAATGAGATTGAGGGGATTGTGACGACGGACAGGCGCATTGAGGAGATAGTCAACAAGAACAGCGCGCCTCTCAACCACAGCGAGATGGAGATAGCCGGATACAGAGACGTCCTGGACACGGTACACAAAGAGCACATGTCAATGGATTTGAGCGAAGGGCTGATACTGGATATGCACAGGATGATGATGTCCTACACGCCTAACGGCGGAGGGAGGTACAAAACAAGCGATAACGTCATAATGGAGGTCGACCAGCACGGGGCCAGACGAGTGAGGTTCAGGCCGACCCCGTCGGAGGAGACGAAGGAGGCAATGGAACAGCTCATCCTCGCGTACGTCGACGCAAAGGACGACAGCAGCATAGACCCAATCTTCCTCATCCCGTGCGTCATCCTGGACTTCCTGTGCATACACCCCTTCCCTGATGGCAACGGGCGGATGTCCAGACTCCTGTCCCTCCTCCTGATGTATAGGAACGGTATCGATGTTGGTAAGTACATATCGTTCGAGGGGCAGATCAACGAACACAAAGGGAGTTATTACGAGTCCCTCAGGGCATCGTCGGATGGCTGGCACGATAACAGCAACGACTACCTCCCATTCATAGAGAACTTCATTTTCACGCTGTTCGTCTGCTATAGGGAATTAGAGAGGCGGTTTGATGTGGTGGGGGAGAAGAAAGCGAACAAAGGCAACCGCATAGAAGCGGCCGTGAAAAACAGTGTCCCATCCATTTCTAAAAAGGAGATCATGGAACTCCTGCCTGACATAAGCCAGGCGACCATCGAAGCAAAGCTGTCCGAGCTTCAGAAGCAAGGAAGGGTCAGGAAGACAGGAAGCTACAAAGACGCTAAGTACGTATGGATAAGATGATCGACGCGCAACGGCGTCCGCCCATAAATAATGGCTTTAATATAGACGCATATATGAGCGCCGGATGAAAAAGAAGGACCTTGAGATAGAGCTGGAGAAAGTTCCGAGGTTCGAGGACCCCGACCCCTCGCTTGAGCAATACATGACCCCTGCCTCAATAGCCGCCGACGTCCTTTTCGGCGCTTATGCAAGGGGGGATGTCAAAGGCCTCAAGGTTATGGACCTGGGGTGCGGGACCGGAATGCTCTCGTTCGGTTCGTGGATGCTCGGCGCAGGGGCTGTCGTAGGGTACGATGTCTCTCAGAGAGCGATCGACCTCGCGACCGCCCACGCCGCCTCGGTGGGCGCAGAGATAACGTTCGCGGTGTCGGACGTGAACGAAGTTCATGAGGAGGCGGACACCGTCGTCATGAACCCGCCCTTCGGCTGTCAGAACCGCCGCGCCGACAGGGATTTCCTGAAGAAAGCGATGGCGTCCGCCGAATGCGTGTACTCTTTCCACATGGCGGAGACGCTTGATTTTGTCACTGAGTACGTGAAAAAACACAACCGAGAAATAGTCTACAATAAAATGTATAAGTACGATATCCATAATACATTCACGTTCCACAGTAAAGAGAAGCACAGCGTTGACATTGTGGTCGTCAACATAAGGTGAGATCGAATGACAGACAACACGGAAGTATTCCCCGGCGACGAGGTCGCCGTGGAGGAGGAATATCTGGCCTCCGACGGGACATTCGCGAGCGACGGAAAGATATATGCGTCGCAGATCGGGATCCTTGAGCTGGACGATGATGAATGCGTCGCCAGGGTCATATCCCCCAACCCCCCCAACATCCTGAAAACGGGAGACATAGTATATGCCATAGTGGCAGACATCAGGAACACCATGGCCACTGCGGACGTCGTCGCGAAAGAAGGCACCAGAAGAGGACTGGGCGGGGAGACCTACGCAACCATACACGTATCCAAGATATCGCAGGGCTACACCGATGACGTTTCGAAAGAACTGAGAAAAGGAGACTTCATACGAGCGAAGGTCACCAGCACCTCCCCCTCTCTCCAGCTCATGACCAGGGATGACCACTTCGGAGTGATAAGATCGCTCTGCGGGGCATGCAAAACAGAACTCGTCAAAAAAGGAAGGGGGTTGTACTGCACGAACTGCGAACGCTCGTTCCTCAGGAAACTTGCTGACGATTACGGTGATGTAAAATTATGAAGCAGACGGATGAAATGGCTGCTCTGAGAGCAGAGGTCAAGGCTCTTAAGGTCGAAATAGCCGGGCTCAAAGAGTTCATACAAGCCATGTACAGCATGATCAGCGACGATGAGGAATACGACGACGATCCGCCGATGGCGTTCGGAGGCAACTCCGGATTCGGGAGATACAACACTTGAAGCTCCTCGCTTTGATATCCGGAGGCATCGATTCCCCGGTCGCGGCTTACCTGATGGATAGGATCGGTGCGGACGTCATACTCCTGCACATGGACAACCGCCCTTTTGCGGATGATGTCTCGATAGAAAAGATCGGGGAACTGGCGGAGCGGCTGAGAGCCGTTACCGGTTCACCCTTCCCCCTCTACTCCGCTCCTCACGGGATATCGCAGGAGAGGATATCAAAGACCTGCGACCGCAATTATCAGTGCGTCCTCTGCAAAAGGACCATGCTCAGGACCGCCCAGGAGCTTTCTTCCCGGCTCGGCTGCGGCGGGATCGTCATGGGCGACTCTCTGGGGCAGGTGGCCTCGCAGACACTGAAGAACCTGAGATACGTGAGCAGCGGCCTTAAGATGCCTGTCGTAAGGCCTCTCATCGGATATGACAAGATCGAGATAGAGGCCGTCGCAAAAGAGATCGGAACTTACGATATCTCTATCAAAAGATCTGTCGGTTGTTCGATAGTGCCGTCCAAACCCGTCACGGAGGCCGACCTGAATAAAATGGCGGGATTCGACGTATCATCCGGAATTGACGAACTTGTGTCGAACGCTGCCGAAAATACGATAAGATTGTCCTGATCAGTAGAATACCGAACAGGAGCCTATGTCATCCCTGTTATACAGCATATCGATGGTTATCCTGTTTATATATCTGGCCTGAACCCTTGAAACATAAAGGGTATTGTTTCCCACAGGTATCCTGATGTCTGACTCTTTCGGCATCTTTACCGTCGTTGGTACCAAGGCGGGGCCGGTGCAGGAGGTGCATATCCTGTAATCGCGCCTTTCCGACATAATCAGCTTACTGACTTCGCCATCCACGGTTATTTCCATTAACCTCGCTTAATACAGGCACCTTTATTATCTTTGCCTATTGAGAAAGAATTCCGTCGCGTCCCCGCACGGGTCACCCGTCAGCTCCGCTTTTATGTCCTCAAGATTGAAGACCCTGCGGTCCAGGATGACCGCGACGCCTCTGTCCGTGCCGGACCTGATGAGCCTGCCTATCGCCTGTCTCATCTTCCTCATCGCCGGGATCTTAGACGAGTGTTCCCATCCGTTGCCGAACACCATGTCAAAGTACCTTCTCAGCGCTTCCTGCCTGGCTGTCGGCTTGGGATACGGGATCCCGACCAGCACCGCCATCTCCATATCCTTGTCGGGGAAGTCCAGCCCTTCGCTTATTCTTCCGCCTGTGATCGCGAAAAGGACGCTTCCTTCCGAAAGCCTGAATTGAGAAACCTCCTCCATAAGCTCCGGCTGGGTCATTCCCCTTCTTTCTATGAAGACATCCTTTCCCATCCCTTCCATTATATCGTCGGCGAGGAATCTCTCCATCACCGCATATGACGGAAAGAAGACCGCCGTGTTCCTGTTGACTGTTCTGACAAGAGAGACCAAATGATCCTTCATCCTGAGATACACTTCCGGTATGTTGTTGAATTCGTCGAACTTCGTCGATACGTCATCGACATACAGTATCTTGAGGTTCTCCGGCGGGAACGGGGACGGGAATACACGCTCGACCGCATCTTCCAGGCCTATCTCTCTGGAGTGGTCTGACAGCGGCGCCAGCGTACCTGACATATGTACCGACGACAAGCATGACCTGAGAGGCTCCGCCGCTTCCCTCGGATCAAGGCAGTACGCCTGGAACTTCGGGTTCTCTCCCCCCGCGATAAGAAATATGTTCGTTTCCTCATCCGCTGTGTTCCAGGCGGAAAGGAAGGCCCCGAGAGACCTTATGTAGGATCTGGGCAGCTTCTTCCTTGCTTTTTTGATGTCGGCGATCATCTCCCCCTGATCCATAAGGCCTTTGTATACCATACTGAGGGAACGCGACGACATCCCAAGCCTCTCCATCAGCTCATCCTGGAGGAAGGTGGAAGGTATCATCCCGTCGTCGCCCGTGAGATATTGGGACAGCGCCTCATCGAGACAGTCCCTTAACACCGCTATGATGTCAGTCACCGAAAGGCCGGCGTGGATCTCCGGATCATTCCATTCCCGCGCCTCCTTCTCTGCGAGGGCCATCGCCTTCGAGCCGTATTCCAGAGTCATTACCTCCCTCAGATAGTCAGGAAGGTTGTGCGCTTCGTCGACTATCATCGCCATACCGGAAAGGGGCGTCCCAGCCCATTCAAGGAACCTTTCCAGGATGTGCGGCATGAATATGAAAGAATACGGCGCCGCGACGACGTCCGCGTGCTTCATAAGATGCTTTACCGTCTCATATGGGCATATCCCTTTACCAAGACAGTATTCTGCGAATTTCTCAGGCTCCGGGTGCTCATCCCTGACAAACCCGAGCAGGGCCGGCAGATCGATGCTGCCTATGTTCTCATAATATCTGCACGGCCTGCCGTCGCCGGCATCCTTTTTGTACTCCGAACACAGCCTCGACAATTCCTCGGACGTTCCGGTCTCGTTCTCCGGGTCCTTGGACATCATCGGGCATGTGTGTATGCTCCTGCCCTGAACCCCTATGCAGACAAGCGGCCTCTTTCCGGATATTGCTTTGGCCTCATGTATTATCTGCTTCTGCTGGGACTTCGTCCTTGTGAGATAGATCACTTTATTGCCGGTCCCAAAAACAGCCTCCAAAGCGCCCGTCAGCGAGACCACGGTCTTACCGGTGCCGGTCCCTGACTCGATCACGACCGAGGCTCCGTTCCTCACGGTATCCCTTATGAGGTCCGCCATATCTCTCTGCCCCCCTCTGTATTCATAGGGGAAGATATCTGCGGCCTTGGGATCTTCGTTCATCACTCGCTTCTGCGCCAGATGCTGTCGGGAAGTTCTTCGTAGACCGCCGATTCGTCACTGGACTCTTCCGACGTCCCGGAAGGGCTGGTTCCCATCAGCTCATTTATCTTCTCCTTCCTGAAGAGCCAGTAGTGTATCCTCCACTCTCTTCCGTCATAGAGCGTGGTCTCTTCCCTTTCTGTGGTGAGGAGGCCTGCATCCTCAAGCATATAGAATGCGTCCCTGTCCTCCGGTTCAAGGACATTGTCGATTATCCTGTCCGAATATCCGAAGAAATTAAGGACGTGTCTCGCAAGCATGTATGCCTGTTCTTCCTCCATCCCCATGCTGTTGTCGATGCTGTTCCTTATCGCAAGGGTAAGTTCCTCGACCGTTATAGTATCGTCCATGGCCGCACCTCAGTTCTCCACTAGATCCGCAAATTTGACATCGTTCGTGCCGGAGACCTCGGCGATCTTCCTGAGGACCTCGGGCGGAACATGCTGATCGACTGTCAAGACCATCAGCGCGTCCGATTCGGATCTTCCCACCGACATCTGCGCGATATTTATGTTGCTGTTGCCGAATATCGTTCCCACGGCGCCGATTATGCCGGGGGAGTCCTTGTAGGATACCATTACCATGTCCCCGCTCATCGGCGCGTCGAAAGTGAACTTATCATACCCCACCAGCCTAGGCTGGTCTCCGAATACCGTCCCTCTGATGGATGCCCTCTTTCCTTTGGACACCGTTCTCAATTCTATCATGTTAGAATAATCATCCGACCTCTGGGTCGATGACTCTTTGATCGATATGCCCTTCTGTTTGGCGACGGGCATCGCGTTGATGATGTTAGCGTTGTCGGCGCCTATTATTTTCTTCAGAATGCCGATGACAACGGACACTGTAAGCATTTTCGTCTGTTTGTTCGCAAGTTCGCCGCAGTATGTTATCTCAAGTTCGTCTATCGGGTTGTTGCCGTTGATCTCATGGGCAAGTATGCCCATGCGCTCCGCCAGCGGGACGAACAATTCCGTTTCCGGATCCATCTTGCCGCGGGGTGCGTTTATGGCGTTGGTTATCTCCCCGTCCTTCAGATACTTCACGGCCGCGACCGCGACCTCCACGGCGACCCTTTCCTGCGCCTCCACCGTGCTTGCCCCCAGGTGGGGGGTGGTGACCAGATTGTCCAGTTCCAGAAGCTTCATGTCACTTTCCTCAAGAGGCTCGTTACACCAGACGTCGAAGGCCGCGCCTGCGATCACCTTCTCCTTCAACGCGGTGTAGAGATCGCCCTCGTTCACGATGCCTCCTCTCGCCACGTTCGCTATCCTGACGTTTGGCTTCATCATCCTGAACTGAGGCAGGCTTATCATGTTCTTTGTTTCCGGCAGCAGCGGGGTATGGATGGTCATGAAATCGGCGATCTGTATCACCTCTTCGAAGGTGGTCAGCCTCACTCCTATCTCGTCCGCGACCTCCTTCGGCAGGTACGGATCGTAACCTACGAGGGTCATGTTGAACGCCTTCATCCTCTTGGCGACCTCTCCTCCGACGCGCCCTACGCCGACTATCCCCAGGGTCTTTCCGTTAAGTTCGACTCCTGTGTATTTGGACCTTTTCCACTCTCCTTTGTGCATGGAATTGTGTGCAAAGGGTATGTTCCTTGCCAATGACAGCAGCATCGCGCATGAATGCTCGGCAGCGGAGATGATGTTGGCGGCGGGAGTGTTCATTATGAGGATCCCTTTCTCCGTCGCATAGGGGATGTCCACATTGTCAACGCCGACCCCGGCCCTTCCGATCACCCTCAGTTTCTTCCCGGCGTCTATCACCTTCCTGGTGACCTTAGTGCCGGACCTGATGATCAGACAGTCGTACTCTCCGATTATCCCGCAGAGCTGGTCCTCCGTGAGGTCAACCTTCTCGTCCACAGGGAAGCCTGAGTCTTTCAGTATGTTCATGCCCTCTTCGTCGAGAGCGTCTGAGACCAATATTCTGGCGGTCATGTTTTTTCCTCCAATACCTCATCCATCACGGAGAGCAGTTCCCTCACTCCCGCGGGCATGATGTCTCCCATGTGCCCTATCCTGAACGTATTCTCTTTCACTTCCCCGTAACCGCCGGATATCTCATAGCCTTTTGATTTCAGGGACGAATGGAATTTGTCGAAATCGAGATCCCCCCGGTTAAGGACGCTTATCGAGTTGGAGCGGAACCCCTTTTCGGGGAATATGCCGCTGAGCTTCCTGCCGGCCCATTCTTCGACGGTGTCTGCCATCTCCTTATGCCTTCTGTACCTTGCCTGCATACCTTCCGAAAGGATGCGGTCCAGCTGGAAGTCCAGCGCATACATCAGGGACACGGGGGGCGTCGTAAGGGCATAGTTCTCGTCATTCTGTTTCTTTACCTTAAGGAGGTCTGTGTAGAAGCCTCTGTTGGATACTGTCTTGGCCTTGTTCAGCAGCCTTTCGGAAACGGCCATCATAGCCAGGCCCGGCGGGAGCGCCAGGGCCTTCTGTGTGCCGAAAACCAATGCGTCCGCATCCAGCTTCCTGAGCTTCAGGTCCATTGCGAATGCCGAGGTCACCGCGTCGATGAACACCAATGCGTCCGGGTTCTGCGACCTGACCTCGTCTGCGATCTCGTTCGAGTCGCTGAACACCCCCGTCGACGATTCATTGCTTACCCAGTGCACCGCTTCGACATCCTCTTTCACCTTACCTTTGATGTGCTCGGCGCGTATCGCTTTCCCCCACCCGGCCCGCACCTTATCGACGGTCTTGCCGTTGAGCTCGGCTATCTCTATGGATCTGTCACCGAATGAGCCGTTCGTCAATCCGAGGGTCTTGGACCTCACGCCGTTCCTGATCATTCCTTCCAGGAACACCGACGCGGAGCCGCTCACCATGAGAATATCCATATCTGTGTCCAGCGCCTTTTTCATCTTCTCGATGACGGCCTGATGCAATGACTTGTAATCTTTGGACCTGTGCGTTATCATCGGCCTGGTCATTGAGTGAAGGACCTCAGGCTCCACATTCACCGGCCCCACTGTGAAAAGCTTCCTGTTCAACATTATCCCTCGGGATGTAATTTGGCTCCGCTATCTGCTAACCAATATTTATTATAACGCACGTGCCCGCGTTATATCAAAGGTTGTGTATGAAGTGTTTGATCCTCGACAGCCCTTCCCTTATCTGTTCCTCGCTCGCCGCATAGGACATCCTGAAGAACCCTTCGCCGCTGGGTCCGAATGCGGATCCGGGGGTCACGGCGACGCGCGCTTCTTCAAGCATCTTAGTGCAGAATATCTCCGACTTCACTTTGGAGTCATATTTGGGGAAAAGATAGAAAGCGCCTTTTGGAATGTTCACGTCCAGGCCCTTGATCTCCGTTATGAGGTCTACTGCAAGATTACGGCGCTTCTTGAACTCCCTTATCATAGCGTCCCTCTCCACCTGAGGCCCGTTTATGGCCGCGATGGCAGCCGGCTGAGTGAAAGATACACAGCAGGAGATCGAGTGCGTCTGCAGCTTGTCCAATTCTTTTATGTTGTTCTCGGATGCGATGGCCCAACCGAGCCTCCAGCCGGTCATGGCGTATGTCTTCGACAGACCGGATATCGTGATCGTCCTGTCGAACATGTCCGGCACCGCCGCTATGGAATGGTGCTTACCTTCGTAGATTATGCTCTCGTATATCTCATCGGAAAGCACCATCAGATTGTTCTCGATGGCGATCTTGGCTATCTCCCTGATAGTCTCACAGGGCATTACGCTGCCCGTAGGGTTGGACGGCGAGTTCAGCAGGATCATCCTCGTCTTCGGTGTTATCGCTTCGGCGATCTTGTCCGGCTCAATGATGAAATCCTTTTCAAACTCCGTCGGGACGTATTTGGGCTTCGCCCCCGCGAGCCTTATGCACGCTTCATACGAAACCCAGCTGGGGTCCGGCATTATGACCTCATCTCCCGGATCGAGGAACGCCAGCGCGGACATGAATATCGCGTGCTTGCAGGGCGTGATCAGAACGTTCTTGACAGTGCAGTGTATCTTGTTGTCCGAGAATGCCTTTGAGGCCACGGCCTTCCTCAGCCCGGGTATGCCTGCCGAGGGGGTGTAGTGTGTGAAACCTTCGTCAAGGGATGCTTTGCATGCTTCTATTATGTTCCCGGGCGTTACGAAATCGGGTTCCCCCATTGAGAACGAGATGACATCTATGCCGTGCATCTTCATATGACTTACAAGATTAGAAAGCGCCACCGTGCCAGATGCAGGAATCCCCGAAAGCCTTTTAGATACCATTGACGACCACCAGTGAGCCTCCTGTATATTGTCTATCCTTTATTGTTTTTTCCTCAGGGAGACAATTCCGGTCATTCGGCATAAGGCACAAGGCGTCCGGCAAAGGATGCGCCGCCTAAAACATTCGTCGCAAGAGGCCAGGAGCGGCTCGGACCGTCCGAACGGCATGACGGAATGCCGTTCTATACTGTGTTGCTTCCCCGTAAAGAAACTTTATCTCCGTTACCTGCATAACATACCCCATGAAAAAGGAGATGAGCTCTTTTGACGTCCGTTCCGTCGTTTCGGAGATGGCGTCGCTGGAAGGAGCACACATCGACAAGATATTCCATTGGGGCGCGGGGAACGTCCTTTTCCGCCTGAACGTACAGGGCGACGGCAAAAGGGAGCTGTTCTTCAGAGATAAGAAATGGCTGTATCTGGCACCGTCGCGCCCCGATACGCCGGATACCCCGACCTCGTTCGCGACGTTCATGAGGAAATACATCACGAACGCAAGGATAGGGAAGACGGTCCAGGCCGGTTTCGACAGGATAACGGTTACGGAGGTCTTCAAGTCCGACGCGGAATATAAGCTTATCTTTGAGATGTTCGGAGGAGGGAACGTGCTGCTGGTGCTGGACGGTAAGATAGTCAACTGCCTTACCCACAAAACATGGAGGGACCGCTCCACCCGCCCCGGCGAGGACTACGTCATGCCAAAAAGCAGATTCGACCCCATCGAATCCTCATTCGAGGAATTCAGAGATACGTTCCGGTCCTCCGGGTCCGACACCGTAAGAACTTTGGCGACCGTCGTCAACCTCGGCGGCCAATATTCCGAGGAGATCTGCAAAAGGGCGGGTGTCGAAAAGAATGCGCCGTCCGCCGGGGTCGGCGACGATCTCCTTGACAAGATGTACTCTTCGCTCAGGGAGATAGTGGATCGCGTGGTACAAAGCAGCGAGCCGACGATCTTCAGGAAGGACGGGGAGATCGTGGATGTCGCTCCCGTCGGTCTGCATATCTATGACGACGCTGAGCCGCAAATGGTCCAGAGCATGTCCTTGGCGATCGACGCCCTTATGCAGGAGATCGGCCAGACCGAGGAGGAGGCTTACGTCGACCCGGAGGTGGAAAAGCTCAGGAAAAGGATACAGAAGCAGACCGAGACCATGGACGAATACAGGATAGAGTCCGAAGACCTGAAGAAGAGGGCGGACGCAATATACATGGAATATCAGAAAGTGAACGAGCTCCTTACCGTTCTCAGCCGGAAATCGAAAGAACTCACTTGGGAAAAGCTCGCGGAAGGCGCAATGAAGATACCGTTTGTCACGGACATCGACCCCTCCAAGAGTACCGTCGCGGCTAACATATCCGAACTCAGGGTATCTCTGGACTATACAAAGGGGATCGATGCCAACGCCTCGGACATATATCAAAAAAGCAAAGACATCTCGGAGAAGGCAAAGAGAGCCGAGAACGCGATGAAAGAAAGCGTTGCCGAGCTTGAGAAGAAACAGAAAGGCATCGACAAGGCCAAGATCCTCGCCCTGAACAAAGCTCAGCCGACCAAACAGTTCTGGTTCGAGAGATACAAATGGTTCATCACTTCCTCCGGGAAGCTCGTCATCGCCGGAAGGGACGCCCATACGAACGATAATGTTGTGAAGAAGCACCTGAAAGAGAAGGACGTGTTCGTTCACGCGGACGTCCACGGCGCTCCTTCCGTGATATTGAAGGACGGCTCCGCCGCCACACCGGATGAATTAAGAGAGGCATGCATTTTCGCTCTGGCACAATCTAAGGCCTGGGTGGCTGCTCTCATGGAGGGAGCGGCGTTCTGGGCCTATCCGGATCAGGTGAGCAAAACGCCGAACCCGGGAGAGTTCGTTCCCAGAGGAGCGTTCATCGTAAGGGGCAAAAGGAACTATGAACACCATCTTAAGATGGAGCTGGGGATCGGAGAGATATCCTACCAAGGCGCAAGGAAGATAATGTGCGGCCCTGTTGATATCTTCAAGGATTCAGACAGATACCTCATCCTTAATCCCGGGAGGGGGAAAAGCGGAAGGATGTCCGGAGAGATAGCGAAGGACTTCCATGTGCCAGAGGAAGAGATATCTAGGATACTGCCTCCCGGCGACGTTGAGATCGTTAAGCGCATATGGAAGGACGGACAATGATTGGTGCCCGCGCCGGAATTCGAATCCGAGTCAAGAGATCCGCAATCTCTCAGGATATCCAAGCTACCCCACGCGGGCGAATTGTACCGCGGAAAAACTACTTATTATAAATGGTTTCAGATTTCCGGGCGGGATTTGTAGCGCGTTATGTATCCGGCTATCCTGTTCCTCATCTTCACCGAGTAAACGTCCGTAAGATTGTTCACCATCTCTTTGTTGTTCTCGAAATCCCCGTTGAACGCCTGGGGGTATTTTGCAATAAGCTCGATGGCGACTCTTTTGATGTATGTGGGCCTTATTCTTCCCATATTTTTCACCGATATGTCCCCGATTAAGTGGATTCCTTATTTAAAGGCTTTGTTGGGTCTGCGGGGATGGCCGCATGAAAGCTTCCCTTCCGGACACGGTCCCCTGATGCAAGGCGGCCCCGCGTCAGTGAAAATGGCGGGAGATACTTCCTTGCAAAGTGCCAGCATTCTGTCCGCAAGCTCCCTTATCTCCCACTGGGCACGCTCGCAGCACCTAAGCGAGAAGAAGTGGTGCAGTTCCCTTGCGTTCATAGTTATCGTTATGTTTGTGGTGCACCCGTTGGGGAGGATATATCTCGCATCCTCCGCAGGTATCGTCTCCGCAAGCTTCCCGTATGCGTCCCATATCGTCCTCATCGTTTCTTCATATAATTCCCGCGCATCGGGGTCTGCCTTTACCGTTTCGGGGACGACATAGGTCGGATCTTTCAGAGAGACATACCTCTGGCTCTGCTGGGAGAAGGAGGCTATCCTGTGCCTGACCAACTGATGCGTGAGCGCCCTGGAGACGCCGTCGGCGGAGAAGGTGAATACCGCGTGCTCCACCACCGAATGGTGACCCATGCCTACTATATTGCCGAGGATCTTCTCCGGATCCTTCATGCCCATAAGGTCTGCCGAGGCTTTCTCGGAATAGCAGGACCTTCCCGCCGCGGCGCAGATGGCGTCCGCATCAGGCGTGTGTGCGAGCAGTCTTACGTTCATTCAGACACTTCCGCCTTTCTGTTCCAGATACGGGATTTAACCTCATTCATGCTTTCCTGATCCATCATGTCCGCCAGCCTTATCTTGTAGATGTCAACGCCGTTTAATAGTTCGCATATGCCTCTGACATGCGCATCCCCTACCACGACCACTATGTTCTTGTATTTTTCCGATGCCTCTTTGATCCTTTCGGCCATGTACACGTTCCTTTCATCTATCAGCTTCTCCACCAGCGTCGGGAACCTCTTGCGCATCCTGCGGATGTACTCCTCCTCATTGGCAGCGAACCCTTTCTGCGTCACGTTCGTATTCCCCCTTCGGGGCAAACTACCTGAGAATGAGTATACAGAATACCTTATCCTCTCAAAGAGAGACATTTCTGCCTCCACCTCCCTCATGGTCTGTTCGGCGTCCTTGTCTATGCATATTATATCGGCGCCGACGATCTTCCCCGCAGAGATCGCGGCGAGCATTTCGCCTCCCGGCCGGGTCCCGTTCTTTTCTGACATTTTATTCTGGTATTCAGCGGACTCGCGGTACAGCTTCGGGACATTCTCCGATCCCTTACTGTCCCCTGAGCCATTCATCAGTGCGGCATACCTTCTGTCATCCAGTTCCAGAAGGACTGCGTCCGGCCAGGTGTACTTTATGATGAAGGAGACCTGTTCCGATATCTTGAAAACGTGGCCTGTCCCTATCATCGTCATCATATTGCTGTGAATGCCTCTTTCAGATAGAATATTTTGCATCGATTGTGCATAATTCCTTTGTCTTCCTGTGATGAAATCCTTGTATTCAAAGAATAGTTAAATGTGCAATAATAACGGTTAATTGGAAAAAGATGTTTTTCCGTATATGCTGGACTGTGTTCACATGCCGGCGCCTCAACACGTTTTTATGTAAAGGGCCGTTTTATACCCATGGTCAAAGTTATACTCCGGACAACCGAGGGCGACATAGAGATAATTATGCATGACGACATGCCGATAACCACCGGCAACTTCATAAAATTGGCAGAAGAAGGCTACTACGACGGGACAATTTTCCACAGAGTCATTAAAGATTTTATGATACAGGGCGGGGATCCGAAGGGCACCGGGACCGGCGGTCCGGGCTATACGATCAAGGATGAGTTCGGAAGCGGTCATTCCAACGTCAGGGGCACCATATCCATGGCAAACACGGGAAGGCCGGACACCGGCGGGAGCCAGTTCTTCATCAACCTTGTGGACAACTGCTATCTTGACAAAGAGAATCCCAAGACTCCCTATGCGCACCCGGTGTTCGGCCGGGTCGTCAATGGAATGGACGTCGTTGACAGGATCGGTAACTCCCCCACCGCCCGCGGCGACCGCCCTGTGACCGACGTCCGGATAATAAAGGCAGAGGTCACCCGATGAGTGACCGCCACGTCATGGAATGCCTCGGCATGTCCAAGGTCGTCATCGAAAACGGAAAAGTGACCGTGGTAAGCGGGCCCAAGATCAAATTCTGCCCCCTTTTCAAAAAATACCGCAATATCGATGAGATAACCGAGGATGTTGTGAGAACGAACATAGAGTTCAGGATCGAATCCTTCGGTATGTGCACCGGGAACCGTGATATTCGGATGAAAGACTTCCTCTCCTTCGGGATATCGGAGATCCTCAGCTCCGCCCTGAGACGGAGGATGATAGACGCCGCCGTCATCGCCGCCGACGGCGTCGGCACCGTCGTAGTTACCGACCCTGAGATAGTGCAGGGCCTGGGAGGAAGGATATCCGGCCTGTGCGAAACATCCCCCATTGATGATGTTATCGAAGGCGTAGGGAGGGAGAACGTTCTAGATCCAGCCTCCGCGGTGATCGATATGGTCAGGGGAGTAAAGAAAGCAAGAGCGATGGGGTACGGGACGATCGCCGTCACCGTTGCGTCGGTCAGGGCAGCCTCCGAGATAAGAGCGGAATTCGGGAACTCCGCTATCATAATGGCCGTACACACCTCATGCATGCCGCCGGACGATGCGCGCACCGCCTTCGATGTCTGCGATGTCATCACGGCATGCGCCTCCGAGGCGGTGAGGGAAGAATCCAAAAGAAGGGATCTGATAATCGCCGGAAACAAGGTCCCCATCTATGGCGTAACGGAGAAAGGAAAAGAGCTGGTTATGATGAGGCTGGAAGAAGTCGGGAGGGAACCTTGGAACGGGAAAGAGCCGGAGGACCCGCCGAGGCCCCTCATCAGAGGGACTCGACCACCAGATGCGTTCCCGAACGGAGATAGATAAGCGGTATCCTCTGCTTCCTTGCTCTGGCCCTGAGGTCCTTATCGTTAGTAAGGATGTAGCCTCCGGTCGACTGCGCGATGTCAATGACCGCGTCGTCTCCGGACAGGGGTGTCTGCAAAATGTCGTATCTCCTTGCGAGCTCCAGCGCCGCTTTGGAGAACTTATGGTCAAGGCGCTTGAGTTCGCCGATAAGCGGACCGGGGACAACGCACCTTACCTCACCGAGGAGATCTCTCAGCGCCAGATCAATGTTTATCTTCTCTTCGAAAGGCATCAGAAGCGCATTGGTGTCCAGGACCACGGTCTGCATGAGCTCACTGCTCTATTATCCCGTAGCCTATCAGTCTCCACTTGTTGGAGATCCTTCTGGATATCGCCACCCTCTGCCCCGGGAGGATGCATACGGGTATCTTAAGGACCACTTCCGCGGAGCCTGCCCTTGCGCTCTTGACCACACCCACCGTTGTGGCCGTACCTACGCTCAGCATCAGCGGCTCGTTGCTTTTGATCTCATCCACGACAAGATCGGCTGATGAGCCTACAACACGGTCCAAAAGGGTCGTCTTCATTTTGAAGTCGTGGACCACAGGAGGCAACTCCCCTTGCATACCCACTACCCTTCCGGTCAGCCCGTCCGATTTCGTTATTGACGGGTCGAGCGCCGTGCCTATGGCTATCAGCCCTCCGGGCACAACCTCTTTAACGCTCTTCCCTCCTGCCTGGAGGGACACGACCTTTGCGGATATCTTCTCATACGTAGGCTTTCCCGCGACCTCCACTCTCCTGCCTGGCACTATCTCGATCTCATCGTCGATCTTCAGCCTGCCCTGGATGAGCGTCCCTCCCATGACCCCTCCTTTAAGGTCCTTCGGGACTGTCCCGGGAACATTTATGTCAAAGGATCTTGCCACATGCATCAGCGGCGGAGAGGAGACATCCTTCTCGATCTTCGAGATTATGTGTTCCTCTATGCTCTCAATGAGCATGTCTATGTTGACCCCTCTGTTCGCAGAGACCGGTATTATCGGCGCGTTCTCCGCTATCGTCCCCTTCGTGAATTCTTTTATTTGTTTGTAGTTCTCGACGGCCTGCTCCCTTGTGACGATGTCGATCTTGTTCTGAACGATTATGATCTTATCGATCCCTATTATGGACAGCGCCATCAGATGTTCCTTGGTCTGCGGTTGGGGGCATTTCTCGTTGGCCGCCACAAGCAGCAACGCTCCGTCCATGAGGGCGGCGCCGGATAGCATGGTGGCCATCAGGGTCTCGTGTCCCGGCGCGTCGACGAATGACACCGCCCTGAGGAACTCCGCTTTCCCTCCGCATTTGCATTTGGTGGATGTGCCGTAGGCGGCCGGCCCTTCGCAGCTGGAACATTTATAGAATGCGACATCCGCATATCCCAGTCTGATCGAGATCCCTCTTTTCAACTCTTCGGAGTGGCGGTCGGTCCATTCTCCTGACAGCGCCTTCGTGAGCGTGGTCTTACCGTGGTCAACATGGCCTATCATCCCGATGTTGACCTCCGGCTGCTTGGGGACTTTCATTACTTCTTCTCCGCAGCAGCCCCTTCGGCGGCAACAGCCGGCGCGAAGGATTCCTCTATGGATTTCGGCCCGTACTCCGCGATCGCAAGGTTGATCTGGACGATCTCGGCCGATATTGTGGAGCCGCGGATCGTCACTCTCTTCCTTTCTCCGGGGTATCTTTCGCGGAAGCCGAGCCCGTCGGAGAGCAGGAGCTTCCTTCTCTTCGGCCCGGGAAGGTCCGCCCTCATTGGGGTGCCGTTACCGTCGCTGCCGCCTGTTATCTTCAGTTTATATCCGGGGAGACCGACGAAAATCCCATCCACGATCTCTCCAATGTTTTTACCGATCAGAGAGTTCGCGTGGTGGCCTGAGACCGCCCTGTTGTAGGACTTGCCGGTCTTCACATCGTTTACGATGGCTTTGAATTCTACCATTTGAACACCTTTGCCGCCCTATCATAGTGTCCCTTATAAATGTTTGTTCAAATCTTTGCGCAGATGGGTCCATCGGAGCATGAACGTTCGTAAAAGCAGGGTTGAACGCCTTCCTCACGCCCATGAACTGAACAGGCGTGCGACGCTCATCTTGAAGTTCTGCCATCTGTTGAGTCTGCCGTACTCCTCCAGACTGTACTCGGCGCAGTGGTCCAGATCTTTCATGAAGGCTTCCTGCATCTGCTCGCCTATTCTCTTGGAGTATACCATCGCGTTCGTTTCGAAGTTGAGCGTCATGCTCCTCTGGTCGAGGTTCGCGGAGCCTACGGAGCAGTATTCCCCGTCGGCGACCAGAGTCTTCGAGTGCACGAAGCCGCCTATGTAGCGGTATACTTTGACCCCATTCTTCATCAGTTCCCCCGCATTCATGACGCTTACCCAGTACACAAAAAGATGGTCGGGCCTGTCGGGCATGATTATCCTTACGTCGACGCCGGAGCGGGCGGATAGTATCAGCCCCTTCATGACGTTGTCGCTCGGCACGAGGTATGGAGTGTGGATGTACAGGGTCTTCTTTGCGGCGCCTATGATCTTGAGGTACTGCAGCTCGATTGGGTTATTCTTCGTGTCAGGCCCTCCTGATATCAGCTGCATGACATCCTCTCCGTAATGGGCGGACTCGTCGACGGTGAAATACTTCCCTCCGCTTTCCGCATTCAGGTCCAGGCGCCTCTTTGACGCATATCCCCAGTCCATGAAGAATCTGAGGTTTATGGCGATCACGCTCTGCCCTTCTATCCTCAGGCCTGTGTCCCTCCATCTGCCTGTTTCGCCTTTACCCAGATACTCATCCCCGATGTTGAACCCCGAAACATATCCGACGGTCCCGTCGATGACCATGAGCTTTCTGTGGTTGCGGTTGTTCTTCTTCGGGCTGAGGAAGACCGTCACTGAACGATGGAACAACTCGAACTCCCCTCCCGCGCCCCTGAGCTCCTTGATCCTTTTACCGAGCCCGCTGTTGAAGCCTACGGCGTCCACCATAAGCTTCACCTCCAAGCCGGCCTTGGCCTTCTCGATCAGCACATCCATGAACTCATTGGACAGCTTATCGTTGCGTATTATGTAGTATTCCGCATGGATGTACTTCTCCGCCCTCCTCAGGTCATCGAACATGCGCCTGAAGAATTCCTCGCCCGTAAGACAGAGATCGAGCTTGTTCTCCGCGCTGTAGAAGGCACCGCCGGTGTCCATCAGAGACCTTGCGAACCTCATCTCCTCCTCATTCTCGGGGGCGGTCTTCTTGCTCAGTTCTTTCAGAGATTCCTCTTTTATCCTGACGAGATTCTCATCGGTCAGATTCTTTATGGCAAAATGTCTGCGTCTGTAGAATGTCTGCCCGAAGCACAAATAGATGAAGAACCCTATCGCCGGCAGCAGCAGCATGACCGCCGCCCAAAGAGCGATAGTATAGGGGTCGGAGCGTTCGAAGAAGATCAGGAAGAGGATTATCACTACCGACACCAACCACAGTACCAGCATTACGTAGCCTAATGCAGTGGCCATAGTAGGATCCAGAATTCCCAATCCCATAACATCACCATGCGCGTCGTAGTAAAAAGAGTTTGTTCTCCATCGTCAACTTTGGTAAGTTTTAACATGATGCGGGCGTCTGAAAAAACGCTGCCAGATCGTGAGCCTGGGCTCCCTGGGTATCTCATCTTGTGCCTTGCCCGAACCGTACTTTCAGAGGATCCGGAGAGGTGTGCGGCGCAGTCCCGTCACATTCCCCAAAAGGGGTCTTCTTTTCTTTTTATGATGATGGTCTCTTCCAGGGCCGCCTTCTCATCTTCATTGATGTCAAGGTTCGCAAGCTCCTTGACCGCCGATTCGATCAGGTCCACATAGATAATATCCTCTTCGTTTATCTGCCTGCCAGCGGTCACCCCCTCTATCCCGACGGCGACCTCGTCGCCCTGTTTCGCTTCCTTGAGGGTGTCCTCTCCCGAGTGTATGCTCTTTATCCTTCCGGCGTCCCGCCCGTCCGCCCCTATGAGACGTTCGCCGATCCTTATCCTTCCGGCCAGCACTCTGACCCCGACGATCGCGGGCTTGTTCGCCCTGAAAATGCAGTTGGGCAGTATCCGGAATTTTGCCGGGAACGCGAACTCCGATCTTTTGTCGGTGTCGGTCTTCCTCTTTGTCTCTTCCAGCCATTCCTGGTACTCCTCGATGAGTTTGTACACGATCTGGTCGGTCAGGACCTTTATGTCCTGGTTCTCAATTTCCGCTTCCGCGTCCTTCGTGATCGAGACATTGAATCCGAGGACCACGTGGTTCGCTTTGTCCCCGTATGCGGCCTCCACCACATCCCTCCTCGTGATGTCGCCTATGCCGAACTTCCTTATGGGTATCTCGGCCGCCTTCGTTTCAAACGCGAGGGCCTCCAGCGAACCTATCGCGTCGGCTTTGATAGTTATGCCCTTCTCCGCCGTCTCTATCCTGATGGACGAATCTTCTTTCAGGTCCTTGATCGCCGGGTCGTTAGGCCCTTTGACCACCGCGAAAGGCGCGCCCGCTATGACTCCCTCCATACTCTGAGTGGCGATCTTCACGCCGGCGGCCGCATGCAGTTCCCTGACAGAGTCGAACCTGTCCCTCGGGTCCCTTATCTCATCCAGCGGCTTCGGCTTAAGTATGGCCTTCACTTTGGTCACGTGCGGCGCGCCGTTCGTTCCCAGAGCGACGGTATCTCCTTTTGAGATCGTGCCGGAATAGAGGATCACGTCCATCGTCTTCCCGAGTCCTTTTTCCTCTTTTATCTCCAGGATCGTTCCCTTGCCGGGGCCTTCCCCTTTTTCCAGCTGCTGCTCCAGGAAACGCTGGGCCAGACCTATCAGTACCAGCAGGAGGTCCGGTATGCCCTCGCCCTCCTTTGCGCTTATGGGAACGAGCGCCACCGTCTTTGTGAAATCGTCTATCCTGTCGTACCTGTCCGCGAATATGTTCTCTGCGGACAGCTGCGAGATGACATTGTACATCTTCTCATTGAGCATGTCGAGGGTGTGCTGCTGCTGCGCCCTCTCCGAGAGGATGAACGGCCTCCCGTCCTCCGGCATCCAACCCTGGATCGTGTCTATCTTGTTCAGCGCTATGACGAACGGCGTCTTGTACTGCCTCAGAATGCGGATCGATTCGACGGTCTGAGGTTTGATCCCTTCCCTGACGTCTATCACAAGGACGGCGAGGTCGGCGAGGGATCCTCCCCTGGCGCGCAGCGTCACAAACGAGTGGTGGCCGGGAGTATCAATGAAAAGCAGCCCCGGCACGTCGAACTTCTTCTTTCCGATCAGCTGGGCGCACACTTTGTATATGTGTTCGATGGGGACCTCTGTCGCCCCTATGTGCTGAGTAATGAGACCGGCCTCGCGCGCCTGCACCGAAGTGCCCCTGATCCTGTCGAGAAGTTTGGTCTTGCCATGGTCCACATGGCCGAGTACGCTGACCACCGGTTGCCTTATCGCCATCTGATCACGCTCACAAAAATGGTTGAAAGATGTTTACTCGTATATCCAGTCGTCTGCGGTCCTTCTGTAGGTCATCAGCTCTTCCGGCTTGAAGAAGATCGATATCTCCCTTGCGGCCGATTGCGGTGAGTCGGAGCCGTGTATCAGATTCATGCCGGTGACCATACCGAAATCGCCTCGTATTGTCCCAGGGGCGGATTCCTGAGGGTTCGTTTTCCCCATCATGTTCCTGCACACGGCAACGGCGTTCTCACCTTCCAGAACCATCGCGAGAACGGGGCCGGACGTGATATAGGATATCAGCGAGTCGTAGAACCCTTTTCCCTTGTGTTCGCCGTAATGGTTCTCGGCCGTCTCTTTTTTGATGACCATGAACTTCATCGCGACGATCTTCAGCCCTTTCTTCTCGAAGCGGGATAATATCTCGCCGCAGAGTCCTCTCTGAACGCCGTCAGGCTTGACCATGAGGTATGTTTGCTCAATGGTCATGTTATCATTCCTTCTTCTCTGCCGCTTTGAGACGGGCCGCCTTCTCGACCGCCGCCTTCTCGGTCCACTCTGTGGTCCTCGCCACTCTCTTGAGCTGGACCATATTCTTGTAACACTTGTTCGTGTCGAAATTGTATACTGTCCCGTCCTTCTTGACGTACATCTTCCCTGTCCCGGGTTCGATGTCGCTTCCGCAGAACGAGCACTTCCTTATCTCTACCATAAGATCACCTGCCCATTCCGAGCTTCCTTGCCTCTCTCGAGGTCTCTCTCAGCATGAGTATGTCGCCCATCCTTACGGGGCCCATGATGTTCCTGGTGATGATCCTTCCCTTATCGCGTCCGTCCAATACACGGACCTTGACCTGAGTGGCCTCACCAGTCATCCCTGTGCGGCCGATTATCTCCACAACCTCTGAGGGGATGCTGTCTGTGTCTACCATTCAGTTCACCTTCATTTCTTCAGCGATTTGAACGCCTGGATTATCTCATCGCAGATCGGCTTTCCCTTTCCCACATCGACGATCGCTATGGACGCGGTGGGCTTCTCGAGACCGATCGCGTTACCGAGCTCCGCCTTGCTGGGAACATACACATAGGCAACATTCCTTTCGTCGCATAGTGCGGGGATGTGCGCGAGTATCTCCGGGGGGCTGACGTCGGTCGCCATTATGACCAGGGCCGTGCTCCCGCGCTCAACTGCTTTTGTGACTTCATTCGTTCCTTTCTTTATCTTTCCGCTCTCCCTTACGATCTCGGCGAGAGAGTAAGCTTTGTCAGAAAGCTCCCTTGGCGTCTCAAACTTTACAAATACGGACATTTAGATACCTCTTTCCGGTGCAAGCACCGTCATCATTCATCGGCTCCTAAGAGCATCCGCGCTATCCTTTTATAGTATAAATATTAACCGTCTTTCTGCTTATTCTGAGGTGTGCGGATCCCATGCGGAAGTGTTCAGACATCTGATGAAACAGTCCCGCCGTCTGCGACAACGTATAGAATAAAAAAATTATGCATGTTTTTGGACCTAATGAACAGTGTCTCAGGCACATTTTCAGACCTTTGGAACAATATTGGCACGGTTCCCTTAAACAGGCGCGCCTTTACGGGCGCCGGCGGAATCCGGACATAAGATATCCCGCAAGATCTGATCCACAGCATAATACAGAACTGCTGCCTTCTCCGCGCCGCCGCCTGCCGGAGAGGTTTAGCAAAATCATTAATAGATGCCGTCCTATCTTTTTGCAACGCGGACACAGGGGAACGGCATGATCAACATCGGGGAATGGCTCTACGGATTTTTCGGAGAAAGCGGCGGACCTGCGCTGGTCCTCTGCATATTCCTCATATTCCTGGTGGACGCCGTGTTCTTCCCCACCATCCCGGAGTTCTTCTACGTCTCGGCATTCTTCTACGACCCGAGCCTGTCCTTCGGCCTCTGCCTGTTGGCCGTGGCCATTGCGGCGGAGACCCTGGGCCTTGTGATATTATACCTCATCGTCGGAAGGGTGAGAGTGCCGAAACGCATTGACACTGTGGTGAATAAGTACATAGGATTCCTGATACTCGGCGACGAGCGTCTGCTGCTGCTCAACCGCATAGCGCCGATGATACCTTTCAGCGGCGCTTTCGTCAGGATCGCTGGATGGGATATCAAAAAGTCCGTTTTTTACGTGTTCGTAGGCTGCGTGCTGAAATACGGCGCCATCCTTATGATGAGCAATTTCTTCCAAAGCTACTACAGCAGCGGGGATGCACAGACATTCACGCTGATATTCATAATAGCGGTGATCGCGGTGAGCTTCGTGCTTTCCGTGATCGTGAAGAAGAAAAAAGGAATGAGCCAGAAAAGCTGAGTGGTCAGCCTCTGCTCTTCGCTATCTTCCTCAGTTTCGGATGTATCTTGAGGGCCTCGATGAAATCCTTCTGGCTCCTGTTCTTGAGATAGAAGAAGGAATACACCGCAACGACCGTCCCGCCGAAGACATCGCAGAGCAGATCCCTTAACGTGTCCCAGGGGCTGTACTGCATGTTCGTTCCGAACAACTCATCCACAGCGAACTCGAATGACTCCCAGTAAGCGCCGAACGCGATCACCACGAGGACGATCAGCATAGGCATCCATTTCCTCGTTATCTTTATCATGGGATCTATCACGCTGACCGCCATCAGAGTGTAGAAAGCACAGAGGGAGACCGTTATCGACGATATGCTGTGGGTGACCGTGTCCCAGACCTGGACATCATCGTACCTCATCAGCAGCACGCCGTAAGCGTGGAGGAATATCGCAATCTCCGTCATAATGACCAGCGTGAGTGGGAGTTCGAGTATCTTCGCCCTGCGGAAGATCAGAGGGACAAGACACATGAACGCGCAGAAGAACCCTGTGTTGACCTCGTATGACGCGCGTTGTGCCTGCAGTATCGCGGCGGCGGTCATCGCTAAGAGGATGCCGGATGCTATCACGCAAACCAGATCGGACGCCGTCCTGCCGTTCATTCCTCCTCCCCTCCGTAATACCTGGTCAGATCTTTTGCGTCTACGCTCCTAAGATACCGATCTATCAGGAGCCCATACAGCAGAGAGAACACGACCGCCAGATTTATCGGCAGCATTATGTAGCGATTGGAATCCGTGTTGTCGAGAGCGCCGGGCCCTTCGAACTCGAAATTGTAAAGGGGATATCCCATATCACCCATCGCAAAGAAGAGGAAGAACAGATGCAGAACCGCAAAAGCGCAGGCGAAGGTTATTGAGAACGCGAACAGCCATCTTTTCGAAATGACCGCATCGGAGTTCGCATCCACCGACGCAAGCAGCATGTAAGCGCACGCCATGGATGCCAGAGGCTGTATGATCAGTGAAAGATAACGGTATACGTCTATTCCCGCAAGAACATTGGCCGCAAACAGTGCCAGATACAGCGAGAACGGCACCAGCGATAGGATAAGGAGCGACCTGTGGTATGTCCTGACCTTTCTTTTTGCCAGACTTGGGATGCACAAAACCAATATCCCGGCGGCGGAGATGATCACCCACATCCAATCATTAACTATGGCGGACACAACTAGGGAGGCCGCCATCAGCATCGCCGAAACGATGTAAAGCCGTACCGTGAAATTGCTGCCGGACCATGCGGAGTATACGATCTCCGTCATGCCCCAAACCTTGAAAGTTTGCCGTACACGGTGTTCAGCTTGCCTATGAATATGTAGACGTCGGTGAAATCATCAACCGGGCCGATCGTTCCGTGATGCGTACCGTTCAGCCCGCCGGTCAGGAACACGATCTCGTCCGCGTCGACATTGTAAGAAATGCCTGAAGCGATCACCTGCGCCGCCGTTACCCTCACATCCGCGATCAGACCTCCGCCGAACACGGCGATCATCCCTTTACCCTCTCCGCGGTCGGTGAGCGTCGTGCTGCCGTACCCATCCCCGTCGGAGAAGCCTATCGAGAGCGTATTTCCCCCGATACTGCGGTTCAGACCGTTCGTGACATCCCCGGCCCTGACGCCGGTGTTGACGTACAGCATCTCTCCTATCGTTCTGTCAGCTCCCCTCTCTTTTCCTATGGGGTCGCTGTCCGACGCCCTCACTGCTCCGTCCGTTCCGAAGAATAACACATCCGTTCCTTCCAGCTTTGTCTTCGTGCCATCCCCGTGGGATACGAAATGGCCTATCTTCCCATTGAGCCAGAATATGGATCCCATATTATCCAGCCAGGTGAATACCGGATCGGCCGCGTTCCCTGAATAAACGGTATCGGGGAACGCCCCCGTCAGCATCAGGATCCCTTTTCCGCTTCCGGATTCGGACATCAGATCGCTGAGTTCGGCAGCATCGACCTCGATTATATCGGAGAATCCGCGTATATCCAGCTCTCTTTTGAGCTGTCCGAGGAAGGTCCTCACGTCGGACATGGACTGCCCGCCGGAATAGCCGTCATCCATGAACACATACAGGACGGTCACCGACTCGAACCCTTTGTTGTCATATGCGAGGACCGAGTAGTCGGATGACGGCGCGGATACTGTGAACACTATCTCGCCGCCCGTTACCTCCGCATCGGCGCTGTAATGGTGAGGGTTCACCCAATAAGCGACCACCTGGCCTACCAGCACGAATGCTATTATGAAAACGGATAATCCCATCAGCCACTTGGCGTTCATAACGGCGCCCTCCCTTTCCGCTTATCCTGGAGCCATATCCAGAGAATGTACCATATGCCTGCCGCTTCGATGAATCCTGTCACAGATATGATCAGATAAAGCGCGGATGTGCCGAAGATGGGCTGCTGTATCCACTGCATAATGCCCAGCACCCATTCCAGATCAAGAAGGTTCGTATATGCCGCCAGCGATGTGAACAAAGAGAAATTGTTCATCACGAACGCGAAGATGGTCGCGCCCGCCGTCATTATCAGCCACGGCCAGAAATACCGTTTATCGTGTACAGCTACATAATACACAAGGAACGGGATTATTATCATTAGGTATTGCGGCGCCGGTATCCATATGAAGACCGCCGCTGTTGTTATCATAAGACAGTAGAAGAAGTTCTTATCCGCATCCTCCTGGCTGGACTTTGTAAGCCTGTATGCGAGATAGATTATGAAGGCGAATATCAGTGGCTGCAGGAGGAGTAATCCCAGATAACCCAGCGAGGCTGTGATCTCCTTTATCCCGTTCCCGGACACCCCCGCAGTTTCGGCGCGGCTCAGCATGAAGAACAGGGAATCCGTTAGCGAACCTTCCATTATCATGGGGATGTGGAGTATCACGGTCATGATTATCAGTCCCCCTGCCCCAAGCAGCATGTTCTTCCTGGTCGCCTCCTTATCCCCGCGGTTCTTAAGAATTATGTACGCTATCATAGCGAACACCACATAGAAGGGGAAGAACTTCGCGAATACGGCGATGGATAACATCGCGCCTCCCGTGAAGTATTTTCCTTTGTACACCAAAATCGCGGAAAGGAACAGAAACAGGACCGCGAAGGTATCGAACATCGCCTGGATCGATGACATGTATATCACGATGGGGCACAGGAACCACAGAGCGAAACCGTACGTCGCCTTCTTCTCGTCATTCGTCTTCTCTTTTATCAGATAATACACAAGTGCTCCGACGACGACGTCGCATAGAATAAAAGGAGTCTTCATGAACACATTGAACCCTATGGTCGTCACTTCCGGCGTGAAATAATACCACCACAGATCCTCCACTGGCAGCAGTGTCTCAAAGAATGAGACCATGGGATGAACATCGACCAAAAAGCTGCTGATCAGGGAGAACGAACCCAGCATATACCCCCAGACGGGAGAGTAATAATAGCCAGGCACCTCATAGAGGCCGAACCCAGCCTGCATGTGCTCCATGACCATGGCCCAGTGGGCAATGTCGTAAGTATATGTCAAAAGCGGCGCTAGGGCGAACCTGATAAGCAGCCCTACGATGAGAACGATCACGACCGGCCTTTTCAGTATTGCCAATACAGAGCTGAAAGCGCAGTTCCTCTCATTCCCGCCGCATGAGAATTCCATAGCGGCCTATACCCAATTGATACTTTATATTTTTCTTGTTCAGAGTTTGATGGGAAAGCGGCGGGCACAGCCACCCTCCCGCTGAACGCATGGGGCCTTTCGTTGATCTATGGAAATGAGCACATACTGCGAAACGCAATTAACTGTAATCTTCAATATGCCGTTTGATGAGGATCGTTGACGTTAACCCATTCTTCTATCCCCTCAGAGGCGGAATAGAGCACAGGATGCATGATACCAGCAGACTGCTGGTCGAAAGGGGGCACGAGGTGACGGTCGTCACCGGAAGGCTCCCTGGCACGGAGGAAGAAGAGACCGCCCCCGAAGGATACCGCATCGTACGTCTGGATTCGAAGTTCATCAACATATACAACCCGCCTTTCATCTCATCCAAGGATGTCCTTGAGAATATAGCCGGCATCGACCCAGACATAGTGAACTTCAACTACAGATGGGCTCCCAGCTACAGCAGGGACCTCAAAAAATACGACGGAAGGAAGGTCTTCACATACCACAACATGTGGGGAGAGGGCGTCGGCTTCCAGAGAAAGCTGTCCGAGATCAACGACGGCCGTTTCAGAAACTGCCTGGAGACATTCGATCACATCATCGCCGTCAGCGATTACGTGAGGAACGACCTCATCAGAAGAGGATACTCTCAGAGATATGTTACGACGATTCCCACCGGCCTCTCGAAATTTCCGGAAGCCGGTAAAGGGGACGGTGATTTCATATTATCCTTAGGCAGACTGGTCAGGACCAAAGGCCTCGACTATCTCATGGAAGCAATGAAGGACGTTGACTTCAAACTGATCATCTGCGGAAAGGGACCGGACCAGAAGCGACTGGCGAAGCTGATCGTCAAGTTCGGACTGGAAGACAAGGTGGAGATGAAGGGCTGGGTCGAGGAAGACGAAAAAGAGAGGCTGATGGGTTCCTGCAGATTCTTTGTAATGCCGTCGCTGTTCGAATCGCTGGGTCTTGCCGCGATAGAGCAGATGGCATACGGCAGACCTATTGTTCACACCGACGTCAACGGCCTTCCGGACACGATCGGCGACGGGGGGATATCCGTCCCTCCGAAGGACCCCGGCGCACTGTCGAAAGCGATGAACGCCCTTATCGGCGACCGCGACCGTACCGAGGAACTCGGGAGGAATGCGGCCGGGCAGGCGCGGACTTACAAGTGGGACGGATTGATACCGAAGATAGAATCCGTATATGAGAGAGTGATGTCCGGAGAGTATTCCGCAAAGGACGCGCACGACTAATGGCTTTCAAGAGACCATGCTTCCATTAAACATCCACACCACCTTATCAAAGATGGGGCTTTTTTATTCAGGCAAACCCCTCGATGGGGTGAAATGAGTCGGCATGAGAGACAATTTTGCTCAAGCATCGGTTCCCAACCTGGCCTCCTGAAGCTGGCTTCAAAATAACTACTATATAGTAAATATTCGATTAATTAAGATAGTAATATGGATCCGGAGTATTTACAATTCGTAGCCATTATTTCGTTTATCATTACCGCTATTGCAGCTTCGGCCGCAGTTTATTTTTACAAAAAAAGTAGCAGTAAACAAGATGAAACGCTACGTCATCTTCATCTGGTCCACTATGAACTTGGATACGGAAACAGAATGGGAACCGATACCTTCAGCGAGTTTCAACTTGAATCCAAGCAAAAAACCCGTTTAAAGAATCGTGTACAAAAGTTTAAAATTGACAGATATCTTAAAAAAAGGAGATATTCCTTGGTTTTAAAGTATTTTATGAAAAAGCTGGATGAATTCTGCAAAGTGGATGTGTGCAGCATATATGTGGCAGAGGCGTATGATGGGATTGCGATCGCATATGGGAAAATGATCATGTTAAGTCATGCTATCGAGTATTATAGCAAATCGCTGGAAATAAGACAAAAAAAATTTGGCAGTTATCATCCAAGTGTTGCGGCGACGTACAACAACATGGCGGTGCTGTATGCAGATATGGCGGAATATGAACTCGCAAAAGAATTCCACACGTATGCAAAGATCATAAGGGAGAAAATATTAGGAACTGGTCATGCCGATACGGCCAAGACCTACAACGATCTGGGAACATTATGTATGTTAATGGGAGACTACTCTGGTTCTGTTGAGCACCATAAAAAAGCGTTGGAAGTTTATGAGAAAGTATTTGGTAGCAATCATATCACAGTAGCAATTACGTATGACAATATTGCAAACATATACTGTCGACTTGGAAAATATAACAAGGCACTGGAACGCTATGATGAAGCTCTAAAAATAAAAAAGAGGGCACATGGCCGTAATCACTTAAATAATGCAGTTACATATAACGGCATTGCGGAAACTTTTGGGCATCAAGGAAAGTATGAAGAAGCACTGGAATACCAGGAGTTGGCATTGAAGATAAGGGAGAAAGTCCTTGGGCCGAATCACCCCGACACAGCCGCATCATATGATGAATTAGGACATGCTTACTTTATCAAGGGAAATTATGATGAAGCACTGGAATACCAGGAGTTGGCATTGAAGATAAGGGAGAAAGTCCTTGGGCCGAATCACCCCGACACAGCCGCATCATATGATGAATTAGGAAAGATTTACTATGTCAAAGGAAAGTGCGATGAAGCACTGGAATACCAGGAGTTGGCATTGAAGATAAGGGAGAAAGTCCTCGGACCAGACCATCCCATCACCGCAGCATCATACAACAACATAGCAGTCGTCTACGAAAACATAGGAAAGTGTGACAAGGCGCAGGAATATTATGAATTGGCCCTTGAAATAGCAGAGAAAGTCCTTGGGCCGGATCACCCCGACACCGCTAGAACATACAACAACATAGCAGGCGTCTACGATGAAAGGGAAGATTACGATGCGGCATTTAATTACTACTTTAAGGCGCTGGGAATAAAGGAGAAAGTCCTTGGGCCAAATCACCCCGATGTCGCTGCATCATACAACAACATAGGCAAAGCATACTCTGATAAAGGAGACTACGACAAGGCGCTTGAATACCACCTCAAAGCACTGGATATACGAGAGAAAGTCCTCGGGCCGGATCACCCCGATATCGCTAGAACATACTACAACATAGGCTGTACGTACTCTGATAAAGGAGACCACGACAAGGCGCGGGAATACTATGAATTGGCATTAAAAATAAGAGAGAAAGTCCTCGGGCCGGATCACCCCAACACCGCTAGAATATACAACAACATAGGCTGTACATACTCTGGCAAAGGAGACCACGACAAGGCACTGGAATACTATGAATTGGCATTAAAAATAAGAGAGAAAGTCCTCGGGCCGGATCACCCCGACACCGCTAGAACATACAACAACATAGGCTATACGTACTCTGATAAAGGAGACCACGACAAGGCACTGGAATACTATGAGTTGGCCTCAAAAATAAAAGCCTGATCGGCACATGATCATATAATCACACATCCTGACCTCAATTGTTGATTCTGTTTACAAGGTTTTCGGCACAGATCCCCTTCCTTGTATTGCCGATGACCATCAGCGTGCTGAACGCTATGGTGGTCTGCTCGCAATCCTCATTCATGAAACCCTTCTTTACTTTTCCTAAAGGAAGCGGCTGAGACAAAAGATATTATAATGCAGCGCTTATGCGACCTGGGAACACATGGGCCTCACCGCAGACCTTTTTGGAAAACACAGGGAAGGATTGCTCTATCTTATCTGCGGAGCCGGCACTGTGTTTGTAAGCTGGGGAACATATGCCCTTTTTGTCTGGCTCGGCATTGATATCAACATCAGCAACGTCCTCTCGTGGGTCTGCGGCGTGTCCTTCGCCTTCGTTCTGAACAAATGGGTCGTCTTCCTGAGCCGTTCCGTCGAAAGATCTGTGCTCGCTAAAGAGATCAGTTCCTTCTTCTTCCTGCGGATAGTGACGGGGGTGGTCGCGATTGTGGCGTTCCCGATACTGTACAACCTTGGTATGAACCAGTCGCTCTTCGATATCGACGGCCTGGTCGCGAAGATCACCGTCAGCATGATAGAGATCCTTCTGAATTATTTCGCAAGCAAGTTCGTGGTGTTCAGAAAAAATAAAGAAAATGCCTGAAAGGCATTGTTTTATATTGTCTTAGCTTCAGTCGACGTATTCCAGCCATCTGTCGTACGCCGGGTCCTTTCCGGTGACGATCTCCAGGAACTTTCCCTGCAGCTTCTTTGATATCTCGCCGATCTTCCCGGAACCGACGGCCCTTCCGTCGATGATGGTGACCGGCGAGAACTCTGCGGCCGTCCCTGTCATCCAGACCTCATCCGCGGTCACGACCTGCGTCCTTGTCAGCTGCGTTTCGGTGACGTCATAGCCCATGTCCCGTGCGATCTCGATAACGGAATTCCTGGTTATGCCGTCCAGTATGCACTCTGACACCAGAGGTGTGTATATCTTCCCCTTCTTGCAGATGAAGATGTTCTCTCCCGTGCACTCGGCGACATGCCCCGTTGAGTTGAGCATGATCGCTTCGGTGGCGCCCTGGCGGACCGCTTCCATTTTCGCCATACAGGACGTTACGTACGTTCCGTTGACCTTCGCACCGGCCGGCCCGCACAGGTTATCGGGCCTGTGCCAGGATGACGTTATCACTTTCGCACCTTCGGCGGACGCGCTCCCTAGATACGCTCCCATGAACATGCACGATATGACCAGGCTTGCCGGGACGCCGATCGGATTAAGACCGACCCTTTCGCCGTTCAGGAATACGCAGGGTTTGATGTAATCGACCTTCTTGTTCGCTCTTATGGCCGTTTTTATCGCGCCGATCACCTCTTCGACTGTGTACGCCCTGTCTCCGAACACGGGATCTATTCCCATGACCTTGCAGCCGTCGAAGAGCCTTACAACGTGCTCCCTCAGTCTGAAGACCGCCGGCCCCTTCGGAGTCTGGTATACCCTTATACCTTCGAACACACCCGTACCGTAGTTCATGGCGTGTGACATCACATGGACCTTCGCGTCCTCCCAGTTGATCAGCTTACCATCTAACCATATCTTTTCCCCTTTTTCCATATCAGTCCCTCCCGGGCGTAGTTCAGAGCGCATTTAGGGCCATCACATATTTTTCGGATCGGCTGCGCTCTATTATCTCCTCGACCTGAGCCGCTCCTCCGACCAGACCGACGTTTCCGCTGGATGTAGATATCAAAGCATAGGCTGACTGACCTTCATAGGGTATCATCTCTGCATCGTAAACATCCTGTAATTTCTGAAGCCTTCCCATCGCGGTCTCCGCGGCCTCTTTGTCGATCACAGAGAGTACCATTCTTGACCTTTTGGGGATCTCGCATTTCCCTACTACGATAGTCTCAACGTTTATCTTGTTGCGGGTGAACTCACCCATCACTCTCTGCATAACGCCGAACTCATTCTTGACGATCAAGGATATTACGTGCATTGTTATCACACTCGGACGCAGATTATTCTGCGTATATATGAAATAGTGGTTTCTGGATAACATAAATTATGGCCGGGGGAAAAACTTTCACGGTAATATTGCCCACATACAACGAGGAGGAGAACATCGAAAAGATGGTCGTGTCGCTCCGGGACATGTATCCTGATTTCCATATTCTGATAATGGACGACGGCTCCACAGACCGGACGAAAGAGATCGTTGATGCCCTGAACTTTGAGAACGTGAGGTTTGTCGTGAGGGATTCGGATGTCCGCGGTGTGACCGCCAGCGTCTGCGACGGTATCCTGATCGCCGGAACGGACCTCTTCATGTGTATGGATTCCGATTTCCAGCACCCCCTCGAAGCGGCCGGCAGGCTGTACGACGAAATGAATAAGGATTACGATCTGGTGGTGGGCGTCAGGGTCAACAGGAGAGCGCTCGGCTTCAAGCGGAGCATGGGATCCTGGATGTTCCATGTCCTCGCCCTGTCCGTGCTGTTCGTCCACGGAAAAGGTAAGACGAAGGATATCGCCAGCGGCCTCTTCGGCGGCGACGTGGGATTGTTCTCAAAGGTCATAGAGGAGCAGGGCGACAAGTTTGAGATGAGAGGGTTCAAGCTGCTCTTCGACTTCCTGCGGAACGGTCCGTCTGACGTAAAAGTGGGAGAGATAACCTATGAGTTCGGAAAGAGGACCGGCGGAAAGTCCAAAGTGAATCCGAAGATAGTTTACCTTTCATTCCACCAGTGCGGCATTGTCGGAAGGTTCTTCGCCAGAATCTATAAGGCAATGTTCAGCTGAAGTTGTTCACTATTTCGTCGACAATATCCGTGAACCGCCTTTTCTCGGTGACCAGGTACGTCCTCAGCCCGAGCCTTTTCCCGAATTCGATGTCCCTCTCCTCGCTGTCGCCTATCATGAACGATGTTTTCGGGTTGATGTTGTGCCTGACGATCGCCTCGACCCCCATGCCGGTCTCGGGCTTCCTGCAATTGCAGAGGTCGTCCGGATGGTGGGGGCAGTAGAACACGTCCTCTATGCGACCGCCTCCCGCCTCGATCTCCCTGATCATCTTATCGTGGATTGCTTCCAGCGTATCCTCGTCGAGTTTGCCTCTGGCGACCCCCGACTGGTTGGTCACCACGATCACGATGTATCCGGCCTCGTTGAGTTTCGATATCGCTTTCGGGACTCCCGGCAGCAGGTGGAACTTGTTCGGATCGTCGCAGTAAGGAACATCCTTGGCAAGGGTGTCGTCCCTGTCCACCAGGACCGCCTTCCTGCCGTACACCTCCCTCTCAACGATCCCGCATATAGTGTGGCACGCCACGAAGTAGCCCTCCTGTATCCTGGGCGTCTCTTTCGTGGGTATGATCACGCCTACGTCGGTCATGTCCTTGAGCACTCCTCCCTCGCCGGAGAATGAGACCGTGTCAGCGCCGATCCTTTTCGCGGCTTCGATGGCAAGTATCACGTTCCTCGAATTGCCGGACGTGCTTAATCCTACTACTACATCCCCCTTTCTGCATATGGCCTCTATCTGCCTCTGGAAAACAAGGTCGTAAGAGTAGTCGTTGCCGATGGCCGTGACCGGAGCGATGTTGGATAACGATACCCCCGCCATCGCGGGCCTGTCGAACATATATTTGCCGGAGAATTCGGCGGCTATGTGCTGCGCGTCGGCAGACGACCCGCCGTTGCCCATGAATATCACCTGACCGCCGTTCTTCACCGATCTTATGATCAGGTCCGCGACCTCCCTGATCTGCTGTGTGTCAATTCCCAAAATCGCTCTGGCGCTTCTTCTCAGCTCTGCTTCTATAAAGTCACTCATTTCTGTTTCTCCAGGAGGTCACTCCTTTGGGGTCGAACATGAAATCCGTCACTTTCACGCCGTGCTTCTGGAGTTCCTGCGCCACATCCGCGCTCTTATCGTACTCGCAGATGAAATACATGAACCCCCCTCCTCCGGCCCCGGATACCTTTCCTCCGATGGCCCCATTGTCTATGGCAATGTCGTACAGATTATTTATCGTTTTATTGGATATCTTCTCGGAGAACTGCTTCTTGTACCCCCAGGACTCATGTAGAAGACCGCCGGCCTTTTCTATGTCTCCCTCGGTCAGAGCCTTTCCGATCTCCCTCGCAAGCCTCTTGGATTCGTCCAGCGCCTTTTCGTTCTCCCCTCTGTTGAAGGAATCTATCTGTGAGGAGATTATTTCGGCGGATTCCCTTGACATCCCCGTATAGCAGAGGAGCGACCTGTACTGCAGCTCGTTCGCTACGTCGTCGTCGATGTCCAGCTTCCTCACTTTAACGCCGTCCGCGTCGATATCCATGAGATTGAACCCCCCGTATGCCGCCGCATACTGGTCCTGCTTCCCTCCTTTCAGGCCGATGTCCTCCCTTTCCAGCCGATATGCCAGATCTGCGGTCTCGCCGGGACCCATATCGGTCCCGAGCCATTTCGATACGGCCGAGATCATGGCCACCATCATTGTTGACGATCCGCCGAGTCCGGATCCCGCCGGCGCGTCCGACTGTATCAGGATGTCGAAACCGCCCCTGACCTCAAAATAGTTGGTGACGGCTTTGATGAGATCGTTGTTCCCGTCCAGCTTGAGAGGCCCGCCGTCCAGCGGCGCTTCGTATATCCCGTAATACGACGAACGGACGCGCATGGTGCAGTCGCATCTGGGAGTTATTGTGCAGTATGCGTACTTGTTTATGGTCGTATTCAGGACGCATCCTCCTTTTTGCGATGCGTACGGGTCCACATCGGTCCCGCCGCCGGCGATCCCTATCCTCAAAGGGGCTCTTGCTCTGTAATATTCGGTCATTGTCACACCGTCCCATCCTCTATCTTTCTGCCGGCCTCTATGGTCAGGCCATCCTCGATGACGGAGCTTATTATCTCCGCCCCGGGACAGATCCTGCAGTTGGCGCCTATTATGCTGTTCTCGATCCTGGCGGAGCTTATTCTGCATCCTCTCATTACTACTGTGTTTATGAGCTTGCTGTCGGTTACTTCCGCATCTTCCATGATGACGGCGGCGGACGCTTCCGAACCGGTGATGCTCGCATCTTTGCCCAAATAGAACGGCTTCCTTACGGCGGTGGATTCCACTCTGCTTCCTCCCCAACTCATCTGATCGTATAGCTTGGATGCCATGTTAAGATTTGCGCCCAGAAGATCGGCGGGACGGCCCACGTCCCTCCACATACCCTTGAGGAAGAATCCCTGTATCCTTTTCTGCTCGTTCATCAGTATAGGCAGAAGGTTCTTGGAAAAATCGAAGAATGTGTTTTCAGGAATACGGGAAAGCGCCGTTCTGTTGATCACATAAACTCCAGCGTTCGCAAGGTTTGATGACACGTACTCCAGTTTCTCCGGTTTCTCAACGAAACTGATTATCCTGTCCTCTTCGTCAAGATCGGCGATCCCGTATTGGGTGACGTCTTCCACCGCCGTCAGCGCTATGGTCGCCTCTGCGTTGCGTGAGAAGTGCGTGCGTATCTGCTCTTCCAGCGATATATCCGCAAAGACGTCGCCGTTTGCCGCTACGAAAACATCATCCAGCCTGTGCTCCACATTCTTCATCGCCCCGCCTGTCCCGAGCGGAGCATCTTCATATGAAAAATCGATCGAAATCCCTATGTCGGAGCCGTCGCCGATGGCCTCCGCAAGCTGCGAGGACCTGTATCCGCAGGCCAGGATCACCTCTTCTATCCCGGAACCGGCCATTGATTCTATCAGATATTTGAGACATGGTTTATCCAATACCGGGAGAATAGGCTTTGGACGGTATTTCGTAAGCGGCATGAGCCTGGTGCCCTGCCCCCCCACCATTATGACTGCCTGTCTGACCTCCGCCATTCGTAATCCCTTGTTGTCTGTGTATTTCCCCTTATATAATAAATCTCACGGTACGACCTTCGCTATATTGGACCCCGCCTTAACGCCGAACTCGGACGCGACCGGGGCGCATTTGGCTTTCAGGAGATATGCCACCGGCGTTCCGATGTCCTCTTCGCCCAAAGACTCGAAGTTCGCCATGCCTTTCGCTATTATCAACCCCGCCGTCTCCATCTCCTCTTTGAGTTCGTTGCTAATGTTCCTCATGTCCACCCCTATCGCAAAGCCGCCTGTAGTAAGGATGCGGTCCAAATGTTCGTCCAACCCTGTCCGCAGTGCGTCCTCCATGGTGACATCGTTGAGTATCGGTTCTCCTCTGACCACTCCCACGACCCTGTTCCCCATGCTCCGTATCTGCTCTATCAGCGGCACGTCGAGTATGGATTCCCCGCAGTTGTCAAAGAAATAGACCACCGAACACCCTGACCTCAGGATGTCCGTCATCCTTTCCGTATCGTCTATCGCCAATTCCATCTCAAGCAGGGATTCGAACACACCGTCGAACTCCTCGGGGCTGTCTATCGCCAGGCCGGCCCCGAAGTCCATGATGTTGCCTAATATGGCGATCTTAACCGCCGCCCTGAACTTATCGTCGGAGGCGCCGATGAACTCTCTTACTCTCTCCGCATACCGGGCGGCGGTCTCGTCCGCCCGCAGTTTGAGGTCGTGATAAGGGTCCCTGACCCCCAAAGCATCATAGGAACTCCGGTGAACATGCGTCGCCATCCTTGCCGAGTTTGGCTCTTCGGAGATCACTCTGGCACATGTTCTCAATGCGGCCCGCATCGATTCCGACTCCTTTCCGTTGTCGGGAAGTCTGGACTGAAAAAGCACCCTTCCCAGCAGACACGGGATGCATTCCGGCGCGTGTTTCATGATTCTATCAAGTACGATATAGAAGATAACTGTTTGGTTGTCTGCAGCCATGCGGTCATTTTAGCTTTAGATGCGGCCGGCAATGCGCTGACGATAAATATTAACAGCCCCATGGATAACTGCCAAAGGCGGAAAATAAATGATAGTCACAAGGACCCCCCTCAGGATCAGTTTCTGCGGAGGTGGGAGCGACCTGCCTTCTTATTATGAAAGATACGGAGGACATGCCGTCAGCACCACGATCGATAAATATGTGTACCTTACGCTGGAGCGGTCGTTCCACGCTGACGTCACCTCCCTCAAATATTCAACAGTGGAGAAGGTACAGGACCTTGACGAGATCGAGCATCCGATCTTCAGAGAATGCCTGAAGATGCATGATGTGCACGGAGTGGAAATAAACAGCACGGCCGACATACCCAGCGGAACAGGGATGGGTTCCTCCAGCTCATTCACTGTGGGTCTGGTCAACCTGCTTAGAGCGTATCAGGGCAAAGCGTCCGATAAAGAGCTGCTTGCGAAGAAGGCCTGCGAGATGGAGATGGAGGTCCTGAAAGAACCTATAGGCAAACAGGACCAGTATGCGGCTGCCTACGGCGGTTTGAACTACTATCGGTTCCAAAAAGACGGAAGCGTAGAAGTGGAACATCTGGCTCTTTCAAAATATGTCACGGATACCCTGGGCAGGAGGCTCGTTCTGTTCTACATTGGAGGACAGAGAAATTCGTCCGACATACTGAAAAAGCAGAATCGGAGCAGCAAAAAGCGGGATGCCGACCAGAGTAAGATCTGTTCGCTCGCCGTCAGATTGAAGGACGATCTCCTCTCCGGGAACGCCGATTCTCTCGGGAAGATCCTTGACGAGAGCTGGAAACTCAAGAGGGGGCTGACATCGGGCATATCGAACGACGAGATCGATGATATCTATGCTCTCGGCATGGACAACGGCGCCGTCGGAGGAAAACTTCTCGGCGCGGGAGGAGCGGGGTTCATGCTCTTCTATGCCCATGAAGAAGACCAGGCGGGCCTGAAGACGGCCCTCAGAGGATGCAGAGAGATACCTTTCAAAATGGAGAACGAAGGTTCCAAGATCGTTTTCAACGACCAAAGCTGATATCCAGATCCTCCAAGGTCTTCTTTACCGCCCCGGACGAATCATAATTGTATCTCCAGCCTATTCTTTTGGCCTTCTCTACATCATAATCGAAAGACGGTACGTCCCCTTTCCATCCTCGGTCCCCTCCTGTGTGCTCGTATGCCACATCGGTCAGGCCCAGCTTTTCGCACACCATGTCAGCGATCTCGTTTACTGTGGTGAACGACTCCGTGGATATGTTGTACACTTCGTGACCGCTTTCCATTGCGGAGGAGAAATCGGCGATGGCTTCTGTAAGATCCTTGACATACACATACTGTTTGGACTGCCTGCCGTCGCCCAGGATCTCAAGTCTTTTAGGGTCTGTCCTCAATTTTTCAATAAAGTCGAAGATCACTCCATGCGTGAGCCTAGGTCCTACTACATTCGGGAACCTGAACACCAGCGAACCCATGCCGTTCATGTATGAATACGATGAGATCGCTGCCTCCGAGGCCAGCTTGTATGCGCCATAGTAGGATATCGGTGCCAGGCATCCGGTATCTTCTCTCAGCTTGACGCCTCTTAGGTCGCCGTACACGGCTGAGGTGGAGGCGAAGAAGAACTTCTTTACCTCATTCGTTCTGGCCGCTTCCAGCATAGACACGGTAGTCAGGAACGTATCTTTCAGGTCTATGCCCGGATCTTTCTGCCCTTTCCTGATGTCCGAATTGGCGGCAAGATGGAATATCATGTCCGAGCTTTCCGTTAGTCTCTCAACGGACCTCTGATCCTTCAGATCGTTCGCGGCATAGGAGAACCTATCATCTCCTGCCAGATGGCCTATGTTGGATGCCTGTTCCGGCCGGATCCTGTCTATTGCCAGAACCTCCCATCCTCTCCTCAGCAGGGAGTCCGCAAGATGGCTTCCGATAAATCCTGCGCCACCGGAAATAACCGCTTTACCCTTGGCCATTGCCTGTCACAGATGATTCTGGATATAAATAATGCACAGGTCTGCTGTTTCGAGGCGGTCGGTCAGCACATCTTAACCCCATATCTATCCGCGACCGCCCTTGCGATGAGGTGCAGCATTATCATATGTGCGTCCTCCGCTTTCTGCATGTCCTCAAGGGGGAAGTGTATGTTGACATCCGCGATCTTGTAGAGCTCTCCGCCTTTGAACCCCGTGAGAGCGATGACCTTGTTGCCGAGGCTCTTCGCGTACTCCGCCGCCAGGATTATGTTCTTTGAATTGCCGCTGCCCGATATGGCTATAAGTATGTCCCCTTTTTTCATCCTTCCCTCAAGCTGGAAGACGAACACGTGCTCGTAACCGTAGTCATTGGCTATGGCGGTGATCGTGGGTATGCTGTCGCTAAGACATGTCATCTCGAACTTCTCTTTCGTGTTGGCTGAAATGCCTTTATTGAAATCGCATACGATATGCGAGGCCGTTGCGGAACTTCCGCCGTTCCCGGCCGTGAATATCCTCGATCCTCTCTTATGAGCCTCGATAAGGAGTTCTATCACAGCGTCCACCGCGGAAAGGTCTATCTTCTCGAGCGACGACGTCAGTTCGCTCAGGTATCCCTTCACATAGGGTATGTTGCCGGCATGTTCTTTCATCGGTCGCGGTTAGCACCTGTACAGATAAATCTTTTCCCAACCTAGCCCTGTTTGATCGTCCACTGAAAAGCATATGCGGCGGTTTTGAACGCGATTCGGCCGTGACGCTCTGAACGCGGGTTTGGCATGGAACCCAAGAGGATCTTTCTTAAAAAAGAATCAGACATTTCTTTTATATATGGGGAACACATCGCCGAAAGTATGGTAAAGGACAAGATATGTTCCTCATGCGGAAAGAGGCTTATCGGTCATGGAAACACCACTTTCAAATGCCCAAAGTGCGGAATTTCCGATATCGGAAGGTGTGACCGGTGCCGCGATCAGAGCGTATTGTACGAATGCAAAAAATGCGGTTTCGCGGGACCCTGAGGGATAACGATGGGACAGATAGTGGCCGTGTATGACCTTATGCCTGAGAGCACGGAAGTTGACCTTGAGTCAATAATCGGCACCATCGCCGGCGTAGTTCCGAAAGGCGTCCAGGTGCTGGAATCAAAGATAATGCCTGTGGCCTTCGGCCTCATGAAGATCAACGTGGGCTTCTCAATAGACGACACGGATGAATCTGTCGGCGGGGACCTCGAGAAGGCGTTGTCCTCTATCTCCGGTATAGAGAACATCGAGTGCGTATCTAGCACTCTCCTCTGAGAGAGTGTCATTTTCTTATTTCTGAGCCGGCGTAATGCCGGCTCCCCCATTATACAAAAATGGCTCTATGAGGCGGGATGCTGTCGTTTCCTGACGGCGGACCCATGTAAAACTGGTAATGGGATCAGTTAAAAGAGGATCGTGTTTACCAACTGTATCAGGGGCTGATGAGAAAGAACAGCGGAATTATTCCTTCATAGTGTGTTCTCAGCCTGTATACTTTTACCGTTCCTTCAAAAGCATCGTCTTCCGCAGGTATGATCTCATACACCAGCCTATGTTCTATGTTTATGCGGCGGGAGAACATTCCTTTCATCTCTCCTGTTAAACTCTTATATTTCGGAGGGGTTTGAAAAGGGTCGTTCTCCAAAATCTCCACCAATTCTTTTATCTTTTTCCCATAGCCCTGCTTCGTCAATTCCTTTAGGTCTTCTTCGGCCTTACGTGTGAAGATCACCTCATAGGTCACTGCTTTTCACCCTTATCATTTTCGATCTTGGTGTTTCGCGTCCCTTTTTGACATCTTCCAGTAGCCCGGGGACCCCTAGAAGGTACAGTGTTTCCATGATCCCTTCCCATTCCTCTTCGGAGATCATTACAACGGTACCCCTCTTCGATGTTATTCTTACCGGCTCATCGATCGCGCTTTCGATCAGATTATACAAGTTGGCTCTTGCTTCCGAAGCGTTTACCGTGGTCATAACATAAAGATACGTTTGTCATATATAATCGTACGTTTTTTAGTACGATTTTGATCCTTCATCCGCCTTAGAAGCGGGAGAGAATAAAAGACCACGCGGCGGAACGCCGCCGCGCGGGTATGAAAAATGGAAAAAAGAAGGTTTCCCTTCTGTTTACTTAAATGCCGGGAGCGGGTCCGCTATATATCCGCTCTTCATCATCTGGTCGGTCACCGCTCTGGACCTCCTTATTATGAAGTCCGCTCTGTCGAAGAGTTCCTGACGGCTGAGCTTCAGGCGGGCGATGCCCTGTTCCTGCGCTTTGAGACCGACCGCCACCGCTTCTCTCGGGAACGGATCGATCTCGCTCATCGTCGGGATAATGTATTCTTCGTGGATGCCTTTCTCCTCCGCGCATTTCGCAAGCTCTTCCGCCGCGGCTATGCACATCTCGTCGGTGATCGTCTTCGCCCTTACGTCAAGCACGCCGCGGAATATCGCGGGGAATCCCATGGAGTTGTTAACCTGATTCGGGAAGTCCGAACGTCCTGTCGCGAATATCTTGACGCCGTGCTCTTTAGCCTCCCAGGGCCACATCTCCGGGATCGGGTTCGCGGTAGCGAACACGACCGGGTTGTCCGCCATGTTCTTGCAGTATTCCGCAGGAATCGTTCCGGGGCCAGGCTTGGACGCCGCTATGAGTATGTCTGCGCCCTCCATCGCTTCCTTTATGCCGCCGGTCTTTCCCGCGCCGTTGGTCTTCTTACATATCTCCCATTTTTGTCTGAACTCACCCTGCACTTCCTCTCTGCTGAGGTTCAATATTCCTTTCGAATCGCACATGCAGAGTTTCTTCGGGTCGAACCCCGTCGCGAGCAGGAGTCTCGCTATCGCGATGCATGCCGCACCGGCGCCGACGACGGCCAGATTCGCATCGGAGAATTTCTTTCCGACAAGTTTCATAGCGTTGATGGCGGCCGCGACGGTGACGCACGCCGTCCCCTGTTGGTCATCGTGCCAGACCGGTACCTTGCAGTCTCTTCTGAGCTCATCCAGGATGTCAAAGCATTTCGGATTTGAGATGTCCTCAAGGTTTATACCTCCGAATGACGGCGCAATCAGCCTTACCGTCTCGATTATCTTCTCGGGATTTTTAGTGTCGAGGCATATCGGAACGCTGTCTACGCCGCCGAGGTACTTGAACAGCATGGATTTCCCCTCCATGACCGGCATCGCGGCCTCCGGCCCGATGTCTCCCAGACCCAGCACGCGGGTGCCGTCCGATACCACTGCTACCGTATTCCATTTGCAGGTATGTTCGTATACCATCTCCGGGTTTTTCTGGATATCCCTGCATGGTTCTGCGACGCCCGGCGAATACCAGATGGCAAAGTCATTGAATGACCTTACGCATGCTTTGGGCGTTATCTCTATTTTGCCACCATAGTACTTGTGGAGTATCATTGCGTCCTGTCCGGGTTTCTTCGCCCTTTCCAGACGCTCCTCAATCGTCAACTCTTTCTCGTTTCCCATGTATTATCCTCCTTGTTTTTACGAATTTCGTAATATCCCTTCGAATTACAAACACCATGATTACGCTTATAATATTTAACTGTGTTCGACATTCCGCATATATTTGCGGCCAGACTTCGACAATTGGTGCTGTTCCTGAAAACGCCGGGTCTGGCTAATTATCCGCAGGACCCAGACGTAAAGCCTGAAACGGCCGAGTGCACCCGGCGTTCCCGCCGGGGTGCCGCGGTCCGTATTTATATCTAATTCACACTTTCAAAACTCATAAATGACTAAGGATATCAGAGTGGTCTTGATCGACGGATACATCGACGACCCTGCCGCATTGGGCGTTCCGCCTTACATCTCCCCCATGATAAGGGCAATAGCCGGAGCATCGATCGACGCCGGGGCGGATGTCGAATACATTTCCGCGGACATGCTGAGGAGAGGTAAGAAGCTGCCTGACGCCGACGTCAGCGTGGTCCTTTCCGGAAATACCGTACCCGGGAAGTATCTGAGGTCCATGCCTTTGTCCGTAAAAGAACTGGAGGGGCTGGTCCCGAAACTCAAAGGATGGAAGCTCATAGGCGGTTCAGCCGCTTTCTCTTCCGTTGCCGACAAGTTCGATTTTTCGATGAGGAACGATCCGGCGGCGTCGCTTTATGACGGTATGACCGGAAAGGAGGTCGGCGAGCGGTACCGCACCCTTGACGAATGGAACAGATGGATGCTCTTTGGCGCGGAGATAGTGACCCAGCATCAGGATTTCCCGCATCCTCTGATCGCCGAGATGGAAACATACAGAGGATGTCACAGATACAGGAGCGGGGGCTGCTCCTACTGTATAGAGCCTCTAAAGGGAAAGCCCCTGATGCGTTCCCCCAAAGACGTTATAGCCGAGGCGGAGAAGCTCGTTTCTTTGGGGATAAGGAACATCAGGATCGGAGGGCAGACCTGCATCATATCCTATGGAACGGAGGATGATTCCGACCCTCCGAGACCGAACCCCGACGCGGTAAAGGAATTGTTCACGGGCCTGAAGGCCCTTGATCTTAACGTACTGCATGTGGACAACGCGAACCCTGCCGTCATATCCTCTTATCCGGACGAGTCGAAAAAGATCATTGGGATATTGACGGAATGCTGCACATCCGGTAATGTGCTGGCACTTGGGCTGGAGTCTGCGGATCCGGCGGTCTTCAGGGAGAATAATCTGAACTGTACGCCGGAGCAGCTTATGGGCGCCGTCAGGATGATCAACGAGATCGGCGCAGAACCGGGGCCCACCGGTCTGCCGAAACTGCTGCCCGGGATCAATCTGGTCTGCGGCCTTGACGGAGAGACGGCCTCCACCTACGTACACGATATGGAACTCTTGAAAAGGATAGCCGGCGAGGGGCTCATGGTCAGGCGCATCAATATACGCCAGGTGATGCCGCTCAGGAAGGATTTTCACACCAAAGTAGACAAACAGAAATTCAAAAGGTTCAAAGAGACCGTGAGAGAAGAAATAGACCGGAAGATGCTGGAACGGGTTGTGCCCAAAGGAACGGTCATGAAGGATGTCTATATGGAGATCCATGACGGGAACACTACTTTCGGAAGACAGATCGGCACGTACCCCATTCTGATAGGCATCCCTTACAAAGTAGAGTTGGGAACCTCACATGATGTTACCATCACTGATTGGGGATTCAGGTCAATAACCGGAATAACCACTCCTTTCAACATTAACACAATGCCTATGTCCGCAATAGAGGGGCTTCCCGGGATCGGTAAGAAGAGGGCCGCGAAGATAGTCCTGAAAAGACCATACGATTCAATGGACGATCTGAAAGAGGTCATCGATGATCCGGCAGTGTTTGGGGACCTTCGAAAAATGATCTCGTTGTCCGTACATGACATTTGAAAGGGGGGGTTGCACAGCACGACGAAGGTCCCGTGCCGCGGCGGTGGTCAGCATAGCGTCCAAAGCTTCCCACCGCGTAGGCAGATTTATAATGCATTCCTAGGAAAAATAGCCGACAGTGGAAACACCACTCTTGGTAGTGATTGGACATTGAACTGCCATGTTTGCCGGAAGCGCATACTGCGGGGAGGATGCAAAACCTAAATTACTGTCTACCGCATAGGAAGGCGCATGGACTCCCTTCAGGTCTCGAGATATCCCTTTCTCAAAGGGGCGGCTCAGTTTGCCGAAGAGAACTCCGCCGACATAGAGTCGCTTATCAGTTCGCCTTCTTTTGAAAGTGCCAGGAAGAGAGGTTTAGAGCGAGTGCTCAGCGCCATATCTCAGTACAAAGTGAGCGATGTCCCCCTGCTTCAGGAATACGACCAGCTGATGGAGGTCCTTTCTTACCCATACGCGAGGATGCTCGTCTCCTGTATCAACGACCGATTCCTTACGAAAAGGTACGCTCTCGCAGAAGCGTCGAGAATGAACGACCTTCTTTCGGACGACCACATATCAGAGATAATCGTTGCGGAAGAGCTCGAGGTTGTTTCCGCCGTCGATACGGAGGGAAAGATAAGCATGCACTTCAGCGACTATCTGAGATTCTCCCATATCATGAAAGCGACGGAGTGGAAACTCATCAACACCGACCTCAGGAACGGATACGTGCATCTGGAGCCGGATAAATTCAACAGGCTTCTGCAGAATGCGCTCCAGGAGCGGATCGAGTCGGAACTGCCTTTGAACGTCCCGGCCGAATTCAGGAAATCGATGAAAAGCAACATAGACCATGTCGCCATCGTGCTTGCCGACACAAAGAAGAAACTGAGTCCCACCGGCGGCGAGGGTATGAATCCCGATTTCCTCCCGCCCTGCATAAAGGCCATATTGGCAAGCGCGCAGAACGGAGTGAACCTTCCTCACAGCGCCAGGTTTGCGCTTGTCTCTTTTCTCAACGCGCTCGGCCTCACATATGAGCAGATAATAGGCCTCTTTGCGCAATCCCCCGATTTCGACGAGTCAAAATCCAGCTATCAGATAAAACACATAACCGGTGAGGAAAGGGGCAGGGAAGGCTATACTCCGCCGGAATGCGCCACGATGAAGACCAATGGCATATGCTTCGACCCCGAGCCCCTGTGCGAGAAGATCAACCACCCTCTTTCCTATTACAGAATAAAATCCGGCAATACCCTGAAGAAAGAGGAGAATGCCTGAGTCAGTCTCTTTTAGAGAGATTCTTCCATGTGATTATGCCTCTCTGAACGGCGGTCAGGTTGCCGACGACCGCGAACCAGATCATCATGATCTCCAGCCACGTTATTGAATAATCGGCGATCTCTATCGAGGGATATCCCAGGCAGAGCATTATGAACTGTATTATCGGGAAGAGCGTGCTCAGCACCACCCTGTCCGCCCTTCCGAGCAATCCCGCATACAGCCTCGGAGCTCCTATCGCCTGGGCCTGCGTTCCCATGTATGACGTCAACAGGACGCCGACGAGAGCCAGCAGCCCGATGTATGGGTTGCACCAGGCGCTCACCGCGACTCCGCCTATCATGAAAACATCCGCGTACCTGTCAAAAACGTGATCGAGATAATCCCCCTTATCGCAGGCTTTCCCCGCAAGTTTGGCGACCTTTCCGTCCAAAGCGTCGAAGTATCCGGACGCCAGGACCGCTGCCGCACCGAGCAGGAGCAGATAATGGTATTCAAAGCTGAGAAACAGCAACAGTCCGGAGACGAACGCCAGTATCAGGCCTATCCAGGATATGATGTTCGGATTGACGTTTATCAGCTTTTTGGCGACCGGGGCCAAAGCGAAGTCCGCCTTTCCCCTCTGCCCGTCTAGAACCATTTCTCCAACTCCCCTGTCCAGTCAATATTGCCAGGTCCGTATTTATCGGTATTCCCTTTGATGATCCCTTCGGCCATGTCCGCCATTTCCTCTGTGGAGTGGTCGGAAGAATCCAGCTCGAACACCGGGACGCCGGTCTCGGCCGATTCGCAGAGTATCACGTCCAGTATCTCCGCCTGGACGTTCTCCCTCACTTTGTCCTCGGAATATCCGCGTTCCCTCAGCCTTTTTGCGAGGGTATCGGGGCGGCACCTGATCACGATCACCATGTCGCAACCCACGCAATGGGAGATGTGCCCCTCGACGATGATCATCCCTCCGGCCCTGTATGCTTCGAGAGAAAGGTCGAGAGCGTCCGTATCGACGCAGTATGTGTCCCTCGCTTCATCCTTCTCTTCAAGCAGCCCATTGTTCTTGATGTGCTCATTCAGATCCAGTACGTCATATCCTCTGAGTCTGAGCTCTTCGGCGAGATGCGTCTTCCCGGTGCCGGGCGTTCCAGTTATCGCTATCATCATTCTATCACAGGTATCCGTCGGCGCGTTCCAGCACCTCTTCCCACTCAGGTATGTTGGTCAGCGCCCCGACCTCCTCGATCACAAAGGACGCCGTCGCCGACGCGAGGATCAGGGATTCGCGTTTATCAAACCCGTTATACAGTCCGCAGTAGAAGCCAGCGCGGTAAGCGTCCCCTGCTCCGGTCGCATCCCTGATAGTCTTTCCCTTTACCGCCGGGATCCTTATCCTCTCTCCGTCTATCTTGGCGGCGCTTCCCTTCTCGCCTTCGGTGCAGACCACGAGACCCTTCTCTATGTCCAGAACATTCTCTATCCCGAGATATCTTTCGATCACCCTCGCTTCGTAGTTATTGCAGAAGAGCGCGTCCGAAAAGCAAAGGGCATTCCGCATCTTTTCTGTGTCCCACATCTTATATGTTTCCTGAGCGGGGTCCAGCGCTATGCGGGGGCCGGCCCCTCTTATCGCTTTCATCACTGAGATGTAATAATCCGGCTCTCCGGTGCAGAAGTGTACATACGGGGATGCCGAGGCGTTCTTCGTAAGCAGATTGTTCAGGCTGCTGGCACTTCCCTGCGGCCCCTGGTTGAAAATGACCTTCTGTCTCATCTTCGAGTCGTTCACGACGATCGCCTGCGACGACTCGTGACCTTCTATCCGGACCATCTCGTCCATTATCAGTCCGGACGCTCTCATCTCATCCTCATATCTGCCTGGAAAGTCCTCACCTACGAACGTACATATTGCCGTGGGGACGCCGAGCTTTGCGGCGGCCATCGCGATGTTCGTTCCGGTCCCTCCGAGGGTGGTGCTTTTTGACAGTACGTCGACCGTCTCGTTTATCTCCGGGAATCTGTCGATGGAGATTATCTGATCGATCGTGACATGTCCGTAAACGGACAGGAATGGTCTTTCGCCGGCCATGCATCAAGTATTGATTGCGGTTATAATGATTTTACGAGGACTTCCTGCTGCTTACCACGCTTTCGTACAGAGATATCATCTTCTTCCCGGTGGCTTCCATCGAATATTCCTCGGCGGTCTTTCTCGCGTTCGCGGACATGCCTTCTTTGCTTTCCAGGCATTTCATTATCGCTTCGGCGCACTCTTCGGGCGTGTCTTTGAAAAGGAACCCGTTCACTCCGTCCACCACGACATCCAGGAACGCCCTTCCGTCGGAGCATGCGGCGGGAAGGCCGCATGCCATAGCCTCCGTGATCGTGAGCCCCTGGGTTTCGAACCTCGATGCGGAAACAACAACGTCCGATGCCGAATAATATAGGGCAAGTTCGTCATCCGGAACGAACCCCGTGAATATCACTCTGTCCTCCAGTCCCTCGTTCTTCACCAGATCCTTCATATCCTGGAGGGCCGGGCCTTTTCCCACTATCATAAGTTTGACGTCGTCCGGAAGGTGCTTGAATGCCTTTACAGCCACCCCTATGTTCTTTTCATAGGATACCCTTCCGACGTGTATCACCACCCTCTCATCCGTGAACCCGTGTCTCTTCCTTATCTCGGAGCCGTCCAGTCCTGTCCTGAACCTGCTGACGTCTATGCCCACGGGAATGACCGCCGTGCGTTTCGTACGGACCGCGTTCTCCTCGAATTCCGTCAGCGTAGCGGGAGTGGACCCGATTATGCAGCTCGGCCTCTTCATGAAGTTCCTTATGTATATCCAGGCAAGTTTGGACAGGATGTCCATAGGTATCGGGACGGGGGAATAGAATTCAAGCGTGTCGACAACGTTCGTGCAGTATGTGGTGACCGCCGGCACGCCCGTCGACCTTGAGACGATGAGCCCCTTGAGGGCCATGAACGCTATTCCGTGTATGTGGATTATGTCCACATTCAGGGATTCGATGAGCTCCTTTTTCCCGGAAGGGAACACCGGGAGGAAATAATCCGGATATTTGTTGAACCTCATAGCCGGGAAATAATAGACCCCGGGTTCCCTCTGATCCTTCCCCGGGTCTGGAGCGATGATGAAAACAGTGTGGCCCAGATCCCTCAGCGACTTGCTTAGGGTCATAACAGCGGTAACGACGCCGTCCCTCGTCGGAAGATAGCTGTCTGTCATTATTGCTATTCTCATTTTATCCCTCACGTTCCTTCTTCCCATCCAGACATGTACTTTTTCTGAGCGTCCGTGAGCGAATCTATCGTTATGCCCATCGAGCGCAGTTTTATGTTCGCTATCTCGGTGTCTATGGGCCCCGGAACGTCATGTACTATGTTCTTCATTTCCGCGCTGTTCCCGAGGATGTGTTCCATGCACAATGCCTGAGCGGCAAAGCTCGTGTCCATTATCTCCACGGGGTGCCCCTGTCCCGCCGCTAAATTCATCAGTCTGCCGTCCGCGATGAGGTACAGCTTCCTTCCGTCCTTTGTTCTGTATTCGTCGATGAAGTCCCTTACCTTGTTGACTGATGCGGATAATTTTTCCAGATCGCCTTTGTTTATCTCATTATCGAAATGCCCGACATTGCCCATGACGCAGCCGTCTTTCATGGCGCGGAAGTGTTCCTCTCTGAGGATGTCCCTGCAGCCTGTGACTGTCATGACTATGTCCGCTGTACTTACGGCGTCGGTCATCCTCATCACTTCATAACCGTCCATTCTGGCCTCTATCGCTTTGACCGGATCCACCTCGCATACCGTCACGGAGGCTCCGAGGCCTTTCGCCCTCATGGCCACTCCCTTTCCGCACCAGCCGTAACCGGCCACCACAAGGCGCTTGCCGGCGACCACCAGATTCGTGGCGTTCATCCATCCGTCGAATGCGGACTGGCCGGTCCCGTATCTGTTGTCGAAAAGGAACTTCATCTTCGCGTCGTTCACCGATATCACAGGGAACTCAAGCTTTCCTTCCGCCGCCATGGACCTCAGCCTTGCGGCGCCGGTGGTCGTCTCCTCGTTTGCTCCTTTTACGCCGCCGATCGCGTCCCTGCGGACGGTGTGGACCATCGCGATCAGATCCGCGCCGTCGTCTATGATCATATCCGGTCTAAGGTCCAGGACCTTGTTGAGATTGGAATAATATTCATCCTGGGTCTCTCCTTTCTTCGCATGTACCTCAAGACCGTATTCTTCCTTTAATGCCAATGACACTGAGTCATCCGTCGAAAGCGGATTGCAGCTTGCCAGCCTTATCTTTGCGCCGCCGTTCGCCAGCGTTACCGCCAGCACGCCGGTCTTAGCCTCCGTGTGCAGCGCCATTCCTATCTTCACGCCCTCGAACGGCCTCTCCTCGCGGAACCTTTGGTCTATCTCCTTCATCACCGGCATGTGCTCGTACGCCCACTTAAGCCTCAAACTGCCCTTTTTCAAAAGCTCATCCACTCAACCACCCCTATCAAATTCCGATCTGAGAAAAGAACATATCTCCTCTACAATTTCTTTTCTGTTGCGTTCGTTGGAGAACGTCCTTATCGTTTCCTCGATCACGTCGTGTTTCCCCCTCATCTCCTTTACCGCACCTATGATGTTCTCCAGCGCCCGGGTCATCTCATCCGATATCGAGACGGCGGCCGTCCTCGACGTCCTCGACAAAGGGTTCAGATCTATCGAGATGACGATCTTCCCCATATCCGCCAGCGCCTTTGCCCGGTCGCCGTCCTCTATCGGAACGAGGATCACGTCCGAGTCGTATATCCCTTCTTTAGTGCACATGGCGCGGTCCGAACTCAGCCCTGGTATCCTTGTGTCAGGGTCCCTTCCGAGAACCTCGCCGGCGCCGTTCTTCTCAAGGTGTGATATTAGGAGTTCCATCCTCTCCTCGGTTCTGTGGAAGATGTTCACCTCGATCTTTGCCGGGATCTCTCTCGCCAATGCTATCAGGTTCCCCGGGTCCAGAGCGGCCGCGTTACCGTTTACGCATACGACCGGATTCTTAGCCCTCAGAAGGTAGGCTGCGGCGGCCCGTTCTGCTCTCAAAGAAGGTTCCGGACTCCTTTCTCCCATCAGGTAGTCGAAGGCCTCTCCTCTGCCGTGGGAGATCAGACCAGTCCGGGTCACGAGACCTTTGTCGACCATCTCCGACAATCTTTCCCGTACCATGAGGGATCTGTAGCGGGGGTGGTCCGTGGGTATGTTCACCTTCCTGTGTAAGCGTACAGTTGATATAGATTTATGTTCTAGCAACGGCAGCATGCCTGAAATAAGGATAGTTCTAGTAGGCCCTAAGTTCGAGGGGAATGTAGGCGCTGTCGCCAGGTCAATGGCAAATTTCGATCTCAGGGATCTTTATCTCGTGGAACCGTGCGAGATAGGCGAGGACGCTTACCGCAGGGCGAAGCACGGCTCGGACATCCTGGACGGGGCGGTGAGAGTAGGGACGATGGAAGAAGCGGTCGAGGACTGTTTCCTCGTGGTCGGCACAAGCGGAATAACCACAAAAGGGGACAGGAACTACACCCGGGTCCCGGTTCCGGTAAGGGAATTCGCTCAGGCCCTTTCCGGATATGAAGAAAGGGTCGCCGTCGTTTTCGGAAGAGAGGACATCGGCCTGTTCCAGGAGGAGCTGAACAAATGCGACCTCCTGATCAATATCCCGGCGAGTGACGCTTATCCTGTGCTCAACCTGTCGCACGCCGCCGCATTGGTGATGTACGAACTGTTCCAGATAGGGAACGTGATAAAACGGCCGGAGCCCGCCGAAAGGAAGGAGAAGGACTATATGTTCGGTTTCTTCGACGACCTGATGGACGCCATCGACTACCCTGAACACAGAAGGGCGGATACCTCGGTGATGTTCAGGCGCATGATGGGACGCTCCATCCCCACGAAATATGAGTACAACACGATCATGGGGATATTCGGCGATGCTTCGAAGATAATAAGGAACGGTAAGAAATGGGAATGAACAACAGTATCCCGTGACCTTCCTTCCCCCTGCCAGGTACTATCTCCGGGAGTATCCCGGTCGCGTTGCCTATCGCCTTGGTTATCGCCTCGCTGTCCGCTTTTCCTATCTCTGAGTCGGAGGTCGCGATGATCTTTCCGTAACGCGGGTCCGCGTCGAAGAGGTATTCGTCCATTGCTGACACGACGGCATCCACCGGGTCGCTTGACGATCTGTACGCGATCGTATACACCTTCTCGCTCAGGGTGCTGAAGAACGGGCCCTCCAACATATCATGGATCCTGACGACCGCCTCTTTCATCATCTCATCCGCCAGGGATACCGCCTTGCTTATCGGCAGCGACCCGCCGCCTCTGGACGGCATCTTGCCGATATCGAACAGGATCGTTCTGTCCGATATCTGGATCACTTTCTTCATTTGTTTCAGCGCGGTCTCCCTGCGCCGGGCCTCGAACGGCATCGGTATGCTTACGACGGAGATCATCTTTCCTTTCGTTTCTCTGACGCATTCCTCGATGACGGGGATCGTGCCAGATCCGGTCCCTCCTCCCAGCCCCGCGGTCACGATGACGTTCTTGTACCCTGAGACGGCTTTGAGTATGTCCTCTTTATAATCATATGCAAGAGCCCAGCCGAGATCGTGGTCCCCTCTGCACCCGTCCACGCTGCCGTCGGCCATGGATATGGTGGAGCCGTGATCGCCGGTGTTGATGGTGACCACGGGGGTCCCCAGATCCTCCGGTATCTTGGATACCGTGTTCTGGCCTGCGCCTCCTGAGCCTATGACCAGGGTCCTTCCGGCCAAATCATTCCTCCGGCTCCATCATCGACTTGATATAATCCCTGACCGCTTTTCTGATGGCGTCGTCCGTCGAGACCTGTTCACCATCCGTGAGCAGCGATTCCATGTTAATGGGTTTCTCTCTGGCATGCTCGTTCACGATCTTAGATATCTCCTTCGGAGTGAATTTGGATTCGATCATCTTCCTTATCGCATCCGACACGCTCTCGGATAAACTGTCATACTCTCCTCTGTCTACAAGCGCCTGGAGAACTATCACAGTATCCTGCGGAAGCCTTACAATGACCTTTTCAGTCGGATCCATATGACCGCTGCAACATACAGGAACAAAAATAAAGATGTTGTGTAAGAGGTTTTGATCTTGTCAAGATAAACTTCCCGTTCATCCGAACAGAGCGCTCAGACCAGCTGCTGCGTCCTCTTCGCTGACTGCTTCTTCCTCAGGCTCCTCCGCCGCTGCGGGTGCCGCTGCGGGTGCTCCTTTGGCTGCTGCGGGTGCTGCTGCTGCGGCCGCGGGCGCGGCTGCTGCGACGGCGGCCGATGCGATGGCCCCCTTTATGTCAACTCCCTCGAGTGAAGCGATCAGTGCTTTGACCTTTGCTGCGTCCGACTCTACTCCGGCTGCCTTGAGGATCGCGGTTATGCCGTCCTCGGTTATGTTTTTGCCAGCAGAGTAAAGCACCATTGCACTGTAAATATACTCCATTTATTTCAACTCCTTTTAGCCGAATAATGCGCTCAGGCCAGCTGCTGCGTCTTCTTCGCTGACCTGTTCTTCTTCTTCATCTTCAACTTTCTGCTCCGGTTTCGCGGGTTCCGCCGCAGGTTTGACCGCAACGGCTGCCGCCGCGGTGTTCAACCTGGCGGCGATGGCGTCGTTGCTGTATCCTGACACGGAAGCCACGGCAAGCATCTGACTGTCTGCCTTCGCAAGAAGTATCTCGATATTCTCTTTGGTCGGTATCGCGGCCGATATCGAAAGGCCCATTGCCTCTCTGAACGCTTTCGTGACGAGCGGTACAATCGTTTCCTTTGTTGTATATACGATCTCTATCGCCAGCGCGCGAGCGTTGTATACGGCCGTAGCGAACATTGTCGAGTAGTAATCATCAGGTATCGCGAGTACGTCTTTCCCATAAAGGGTGCCGGCCTCGAAGGCCGACCTCAGATCCATTCCCACTACCATGGGAAGGATGTTCAGCTTGGGAAGCATCGCGGCGACGCCGGCTGGAACGGGTTCTCCCTTCTTAACCAGTGTCGTTTCCTTTCTAATCGCTATCTTTCCGGCCTCTACGGCGGCCGGTAGGCCTATCTTCTGAAGTTCACCGATGATCGGACCGGGGCCGAACGGGGTCGGTCCCTTAGGAACAACTATGTCCATGGGCGCCAGCTGCCCCGGTTTGGCGGGGGCGGGCGTCATCGTCGCTTCGAGCTTCTTGTAAAGCTTGAACGGATTCATGTCCGTCGCGACTATGGCGCACTGGCCGTGCACAGAGTCCTTCAGCGCCTCGACGCCCGGCCTCTGCTTTGCGGCCTCATCAAGGGCCAAGAGCATAAGGTTGTTCTTGGTCATCTTGAGTTTGGCGTGCTCGCGGAGCCCGGCCCTCATGGCCTGGATCTGCTGCCCCGGGATACCATGCATGTCGACCACTGCGACAACAGGGTTATCCACGATGTCCTTGACGATCTCGCTCACCATGTCCTTCTTCCAAGTTGCGACGTGTGCCATCTTAGACCTCCTTACAATATCCTCTCCGCCGGCCCCATGGATGTCTTGACATAAGCGGACGCTACGTTCGCCATGCCTTTCTCCAACTTCAGCGACACACGTTTCAAGACGATGTCGATGTTATCGGCGATATCCTCCGGAGACATGTTAACTGTCCCCACGGGCACATGGAAGGTCTTCCTGTCTTTCGTTCTGACGGTCACAGACTTGCGGAGGTTGTCCACCATTCCTGAGGGATCGGCTCCCGGAGGTATGGGTTTAGGCATCTTTCCGCGGGGACCGAGAACGATACCGAGCCTTTTACCGACGACCGCCATCAATGGGGCCTCGGCGATGAAGTAATCGGTGCTGTTCGCGATCTTCTTTGCCTGTTTCTTATCGTCTGCGATCGTCCCGAGCTCTTCGGGAGTGATCACAAGATCGGCTACGTCCTTGGCTTTCAAGGCTAGTTCGCCACCACCAATCACGCAGATCTTGACCGTCTTACCGCGGCCGTTCGGGAGGATTATATCTTCCTGGATACGGTTCTTCGGTATTGCAAGGTCAACATCCTTGAGATTGATGGCCAACTCAACCGTTTCAACAAAATTGCGCTTCTTTGCACTTTCCAGTGCTTTCTGCACAGCAATTACGGTTGGTTTTTCTGCCAATTCAATTCCTCCTCGTAGTGCATGCGAGCCGTAAGGCTCTCCTACAAGCAGGCCTGCTATTCTATTACCCTATATAAGGTTTAAGGGTGCCCCTCGCCGTTTGCCGTCATTATTACCTGAGGAAGCGGCTTGTGAACTGTTTAAACATTCTTCAGGTATGACGTAAAGACCGCCCTCTCCCCTTGCTTGGCGGGCGACGTCATCTGTTTATGAATTCGGCTATGTCCCCGATCACATCCAGACTTACATGTCCTTTCAGATAATATTCCTCTATGGTCCCGGCATTAGGTCCCTTTGACACCATGAAAAAATGATTAAGCCCGTTGTAAAGCTTGAACTCGACCCCTTCCTTGCCGTCCAGGATCTCCTTCCACATGACAAAGTCCCTATCCGCATACACCTGGAAGTCGGCGCTCCCCTGCAGGAACAGCATCGGGACATCCAATGAAACTGCTGTCCCTGCCGCATCCCTGCCGATCATGTCTTTGATATAATATGCCCGCAAACCGAATATCGTTGTGCTCTGGAGTTCGGATTCCGTCATTGAGCTCAACCGGTCCAGCTTGGCCTGTTCTGCTTTCACATATATTTCCATTGAAGCACTGTTCTGAGGGGTGGTAAGCGCAAGGCACTGATCGGCCGATATCTCAGGCAATATCCTCGGGCTTCCCGCCAATGAGATGAATCCGTCGAACAGCCCTTTACTTTCGCTAACTATTATCGGCCCGAGCATTCCTCCCAGACTGTGTCCGATCAGGAATATCCTCTCATAGCCCAGGCCTCTCAGCAATCCGGCGGCCGCTACCGCGTCGTCGACGGTCTCTTCCATTACGGTGGCCCTTGCCCGATCAACAAAACTTGAATTTCCATAGACACTTGTTCTCTTGTCATACCTTAGAACATCGATATCAAAGAGGGCCAGCCCCCATGCCAGGTCTCTGTACGGCTTCTGTCCGTACACGCTGCAATCCATATCAACCGGCCCCGAACCGTGGACTATGACGGCCGCCGTGTCGTTTCGACCGACTGCGTTGGTCGTTATCAATCCGTTAAGCTCCCACTTGCCCCCTTCGTTCACCTTCACTTCGATCTCTCTGAGACCTTCGGGCATATTGTCGAGGTCTATGGTGGCGTCATCGCCCTCACCCTTGTTGAGAAAGATCGCCGCCGCTGCCGCTGCTGCAACCACGATACATACCAACACTGCGGCCGCCGCTATGCTCTTTTTCATGTTCGGATCCCTGTTCCTGATATAGCTATATCGGGGATTAAAAACACATGGGTTCCAGCAGAGCGGCGTGTCCCGCGCGAGACACTGATCCTCTGACGTCTCATGCCTGATCCAGCATCAGACAGACCAGGTCCAGAGGCTGGACGGGTTTGCCGTCTTTATAGACGCGCATGTTCCCGCCGGAGATCTCGTCTATCAGGATCACTTCCCCTTCCTTCGATCTCCCGAACTCGAACTTGATGTCGTACAGTTCCATGCCTTTCTTTGCTATCTCATCCCTGACGATCCTGGCGATCCTCTGTGTCAGGTCTTTGAGGTGCTCGTATTCCTCGCCGCTCAGCAGACCCAGCATCTCCAGCGCGTCCTTTGTGATCGGCGGATCTCCGCGGTCATCATCCTTAAGGGTGACCTCGACAAAAGCATCCAGGGGCTGGCCTTCGGTGCAGTAGTCACCGTACCTCTTCCTGAAGCTGCCGACCGCCCTGAACCGGCATATGACCTCAAGCCCCTTGCCCACGACCTTTGCCGGCCTGACCGTCATCGTGGCGTTCTCGACGTCCGCGCTTATGTAATGCGTCGGGATCCCGGCATCTTTGACCTTGTCGAAAAAGAATTTCGTCATGCGGACCCCGCCTCTGCCCATACCCTCGATGGAAAGCCCGATGGTGTTCGAGCCGGGGTCGAATTTGCCGTCCTCCCCCGTTACGTCATCTTTGAATTTGAGCAGATAGTTGCCGTCGTCCAGCTCATAAACCGATTTTGTCTTTCCTTCATATACGTGCTTCAAAATTGATCCGCCTCCGTCGTGTTAAACGCCTCTTCAAACGCAATCTTTGGGAAGCCGTCATAATTCTTAAGGTCTCGCACAAGGTCGGAGACGGCTTGCTGACTCCGCCGTCTGCCATTGAGGCCTGTGCAAAAAAAGGCGCCGTAATTCATTTTTTAATCCACTAAAGTATAATGTATAATAACATACATTAATGTACATATAGTTATATAAGTGAATATAATAGTCCATGTGTGACGATAACTGAGGACACCGCAGCCGGGCTGCCCCAAGAAGGGCTGTTCATTGAGCAGTACTGCTTGGCCACAGGGCCTGATGGCGGATCCGCCGGCGCCCGTCCGCAAAAAGAGGGAGTATTATGATCAGACCGACGCTGGAAGAGGCACGGCGCCTCGCAAAGGGGAACGAAACAGACGGAGAGAATTCAGTCATCCCGATAAGCATAGAGCTTTTTTCCGACATACGCACGCCGATGGAGATCTTGAACCTGATCAGGAAAAAGGGGAAGAACGCCTATATCCTGGAGAGCGTGGAGAACGGCGAAAGCTGGGGCAGGTACACCTTCCTGGGTTATGATCCGTCGATGACCATCACGGGCAACGACGGGGTCGTGGTCATCAAGACCGCCGCAGGCGAGACCGAGAAAAAAGGAAATTCGCACATCATTCTGAAAGATATCATAAGCGCGTACAAAAGCCCGAGAATACTTTATCTCCCCACCTTCACGGGAGGGTTTGTCGGGTACTTTTCATACGAATATGCCAAATACGTAGAGTACGGCCTGGAGCTTAAAGCAAAGAACCCCTGCAGCTACAACGATTTCTGCCTGATGCTTTTCAACAGAGTGATCGCGGTAGACCACTTCAGGCAGAAGATATTTTTGATCACGAACATAAAGACCCAGGATCTTGAACAGGAATATATCAAAGGGGTCACCGACCTCAAGGATATGGAAAAACTTGTGACGGGCGACAGGAAGGATGATTTTCCCATCGGACGGATCAGGTCTGAATTCACGCCGCGTTTCACCGAGGCGGAATTCGTCGGCATTGTGGAGAGGCTTAAGCACCATATCCGAGAGGGAGATATCTTCCAGTGCGTGCCGTCCATAGAACTCTCGGCAGATTACGAAGGTGACCTTCTGCAGGCGTATCGGGCATTGCGCACGATAAATCCTTCGTCATACATGTTCTACATGGAGTTTGACGATATGCAGATCGCCGGGGCGTCGCCGGAGACGCTGGTATCCCTCAAGGACGGTGTGATAAGCACATATCCCCTGGCCGGGACATGCAAACGGGCGGACGACGACAGAGAGACGCAGAGGCTTATAGTCGAACTTCTGGACGACGAAAAGGAACTTTCCGAACACGATATGCTTGTGGACCTGAGCAGGAACGATCTCGGCAAAGTGTGCGAGTTCGGCAGCGTGAACGTTAACGAATACAGAGGGATCAAAATATGCTCCCATGTCTGCCATATCGAATCCAGGGTTGTCGGCGATATAAGGCCGGAATATGACGCCTTTGATGCAATGGCGGCGGTGCTGCCGGCCGGGACCCTTTCGGGCGCCCCGAAGAAAAGGGCAATGGAGCTCATTGATGAGCTGGAGGGTGAAAAACGGGGAGTGTACGGAGGGGCGGTGGGATATATTGATTTCACCGGGGACATGGATCTCTGCATAGGCATCCGCATGGCGGTGCTCAAGGACGGTTCCGTCCACGTCCAGGCTGGCGCCGGGATCGTAGCCGACAGCATACCTCTGAACGAATACAAAGAGTGCCGGAACAAAGCTGAAGCGATGCTAAAAGCGATCAGGGGGGTAGCGGAATGATCCTGCTGATAGACAATTACGACAGTTTCACATATAACCTGTATCAGTTGATCGGTGCCGCCGATCCCGACGTCAGGGTCATCAGGAACGACGAGATGGATATCCCCAAAATAAAAGAGCTGAATCCTTCTCATATCGTGATCTCGCCCGGGCCGGGCAGACCTGCGGACGCAGGCGTATGCGAAGAATTGGTCCGATCCTCCGAGGTGCCTGTTCTGGGCGTCTGTCTGGGACATCAGGCGATATGTGAGGCTTTCGGCGCGCGGGTCACATATGCCAAGGAGCTTATCCACGGAAAGAAGGGGACGGTCCACATCGCCAACGGCAATCCCATTTTCAAGGGCCTGCCGCCGATATTGCGGGCGGCGAGATACCACTCCCTCGCTATAGAAAGAGAAAGTCTGCCCGACGAACTGCTGATCATAGCAGAGGACCCTGACGGCGAGGTCATGGGCGTGAAGCACCGGGGCCGGGATATCTACGGCGTGCAGTTCCACCCCGAATCCATACTGACAGACAACGGAGATATCGTGATCCGGAATTTCTTAAGGACAGGGGGCGGAGTGAAATGATACGTGAAGCGATCTATGATATGCTTAACGGGAGGGACCTGTCCCTTGAGGTCACCAGGGATGTGATGCAGGAGATGATGGACGGCACGGCGACACAGTCGCAGATGGGCGCTTTCCTTACCGCGATACGTCAAAAAGGCGAGACCATTGATGAGATTACTGCCTGCGCGGCCGTAATGCGGGAAAGGTGCGAGAGGCTGAGGCCGGGGACCGACGTGCTGGACATCGTGGGAACAGGCGGGGACGAACTCTCCACCTTCAATATCTCCACCATATCCGCTTTCGTGGCCGCGGCGGGCGGCGTTCCGGTGGCAAAGCACGGTAACCGGAGCGTTTCCAGCAAGTGCGGCAGCGCGGATGTTCTGGAGGCGCTCGGCGCGAACATCGGCCTCTCCGCCCGTGAGAACGAGATCGTACTCGAACGGACGGGTATGTGTTTCATGCTGGCACAGTTGTACCATTCGGCGGTGAAGCACGTGGCCCCGGTGCGGAAGGAGCTCGGCGTTCGAACGATCTTCAATATACTGGGGCCGCTGGCCAATCCGGCGGGAGCGACGATGCAGCTCCTGGGTGTTTACGACGAGAACCTGGTGGAACCCCTCGCCAATGTCCTTTTGAACTTGGGCATGAAACGTGCGATGGTCGTGCACGGGCGCGACGGGCTGGACGAGATCACCATGACCCACACTACGACCATTTGCGAGGTCGCGGAGGGGCGGCTGAACAGCTATTTCATCACACCTGAACAGTTCGGCTTCAAGCGGTGCGGAATGGAGGACCTGACCGGCGGATACCCGGAAGAGAACGCGCGTATCGCCCTGGACATACTGAACGGTACCCGGGGTCCGAAACGTGACACTGTGGTCCTGAATTCAGCTGTATGCCTTTACATGGCATACGGCAACATGACCATGCGCCAATGCGTCAAAGCGGCGGAGGATCTCATAGACAGCGGCAAGGCCCTTGACAAACTGAACGAATTCGTCAGGGTGACGAACGAAGTAGGAAAAATCTGAAGGTATCGGGCGGCGTATTCTGTAAATGAGGCAGACAATGAACATCCTGAATGAACTGGCGGAGGCCGCTGCGGCGAGGGTGACGGCCGACAGGCAAAGAACGCCTGTTTTTGAGCATTTTCCTGAAGCTGTGCCTTTCGCCTTTGAGAATGCGCTGAGATCGGAAGGAATGTCTTTCATATGCGAAGTGAAAAAAGCGTCTCCTTCGAAAGGGGTCATCGCGGAGGACTTCCCTTTCATACAGATAGCGGAAGAATACGAGGCCGCCGGCGCGTCCTGCATCTCGGTCCTGACGGAACCGGACCGCTTCCTGGGAAGAGACGAACATTTGGTCCGGATAAAGGAACGGGTCTCAGTGCCGATACTTCGCAAGGACTTCACCGTTGACGAGTACCAGCTATACCAGGCGAGAGCGATGGGCGCGGATGCGATCCTCCTGATATGCGCCTTGTTGGATCAGACAAAGATCCGCAAATATTTGGAGACGGCCGACGGCCTGGGACTATCCTGTCTGGTCGAAGCGCACGATGAAAGAGAGATCGAAACCGCCGTTCGCGCGGGGGCGAGGATCATAGGAGTTAACAACCGGGACCTTAAGACCTTTCAAGTGGACCTGCGGAACAGCGTACGCCTCAGGAAACTTGTTCCGGACGATGTGCTGTTCGTTTCGGAGAGCGGTATCTCCTCCCCTGAGGAAATACGGCTTCTTGCCGAGAACAGAGTGGATGCCGTGCTGATAGGAGAATCGCTTATGAGAAGCGCCGACAAAAAAGCTTTCTTGGATCATTTGAGAGGTGGTTGCCGCGGCCAGAATTAAGATATGCGGATTGTCACGGGCAGAGGATATCATGTATGCGAACGTCTGCCTCCCCGACTATGCGGGCTTTGTGTTCGCGCCGAGCAAACGCCGGATCGGTATCGAGAGGGCCGCGGAACTGAGAAGGCTGCTGGACCCCGGGATCGAATGCGTGGGCGTGTTCGTGAACGAGAATGTTCACAAAGTTGCCGAAGTTTTCAAGGCGGGGATAATAGACATTGTCCAGCTCCACGGCGACGAAGATGCGGAATATATCCGGACGCTGCGGAGCATGGCCGACGCCCCCGTGATAAAAGCCGTTCGGGTGGGGGAGGAACTGGTCCTGCCTGACTCCGAACCTGATTATTTCATGTTCGATGCTTTTTCAGAGGATTTGCGGGGCGGTGGCGGAAAGACCTTCCGCTGGGATGCGGTGAAGGGGTATCCCCGCGACTATTTTCTGGCCGGAGGCATAAACTGCGGCAATGTGGAAGCTGCGATACGTATGCTGGATCCATTCTGCGTGGATGTGAGCAGCGGGGTTGAGACGGATGGTAAAAAGGATCTTGACAAAATGTCGGAAATTGTTCGAAGGGTAAGGGGCGTGAAGTAATGGGCGATAATAAAAAAGGACGGTACGGGGATTACGGCGGCCAATATGTGCCGGAAACACTGATGCATGCACTTAACGAGTTGGAGCGGGCGTATGAACTCTATAAGAACGACGAACTCTTCCGCGGGGAGCTGAACTCCCTTCTGGAGGAATACGCCGGGAGACCCTCCAGGCTTTACTACGCGAAGAACATGACCGCCGACCTGGGCGGCGCGAAGGTGTATCTGAAGCGCGAGGATCTGAACCACACCGGCTCCCATAAGATCAACAACGTTCTGGGACAGGTCCTCCTTGCAAAAAAGATGGGAAAGACCCGTGTGATCGCGGAAACGGGCGCGGGACAGCACGGCGTCGCCACCGCCACAGGCGCGGCGCTGCTGGGAATGGAATGCGAGATCTTCATGGGAAAAGAGGATACCGAACGCCAGGCGCTCAACGTATATCGCATGGAGCTGTTGGGCGCGAAGGTGCATCAGGTCACGTCCGGCACCCAGACCCTGAAGGACGCGATCAACGAGACCCTGCGGGAATGGACATCGAGAGTGGATGATACCCATTATGTTCTCGGTTCGGTGATGGGGCCTCATCCGTTCCCGATGATAGTCCGTGATTTCCAAAGCGTCATCGGCATTGAGGCAAGACAGCAAATATTGGAAAAAGAAGGGCGCCTCCCGGCCGCCGTGATCGCCTGCGTGGGCGGCGGCTCAAATGCATTGGGCACGTTCCACCGTTTTATCGGCGATAAAGATGTCAGACTTATCGGCTGCGAGGCGGCCGGCGAGGGGCTTGATACCTGCCGGCATGCCGCCACCATCGCCAAAGGAGAGGTAGGAATATTCCACGGAATGAAATCGTACTTCTGCCAGGATGAGTGCGGGCAGATAGCGCCCGTTCATTCTGTCTCCGCTGGGCTGGATTACCCCGGCATCGGTCCGGAGCACGCGTATCTTTTTGATTCCGGCAGGGCCGTTTACGAGAGCATAACCGACAGAGAGGCCGTGGAAGCATTCGAGTACCTGTCGGTCACCGAGGGTATCATCCCTGCAATAGAGTCAGCTCATGCGGTGGCATACGCAAGAAAGATCGCAGGGGACTTTGACAAAGATGAAAACATCATTATCTGCCTTTCGGGGCGCGGCGACAAAGATGTTGCGTCCATTGCCAGATACAAAGGGGGGAGTCTGTACGAGTAACATATCCAAAGCATTCGCTGACAAAAGGTCCGCCGGTAAAAAGGCATTCGTCGCATACATAATGGGCGGAGATCCTGACCCGGATATGACAAAAGAATACATCCTTGCGATGGAGCAGGCCGGAGCAGATATCATCGAGATAGGCATACCGTTTTCCGATCCCATCGCCGAAGGAGAGGTCATTCAGCGAGCCAACCTGCGCGCTTTGGCCTCGGCCACGGACATCGACAAACTTTTTGAAACTTTGCGGCCGCTGAAAGGCGTCGTCAAAGTGCCGCTGCTGTTCATGACATACCTGAACCCTGTCTTCAGATACGGGTACGACCGTTTCTTCGAAAGATGCGGACGGTGCGGGATCAGCGGAGTGATCGTCCCGGACATGCCTTTTGAGGAACAGGGTGAGCTGCTGCCGTTCGCGGAAAAGCATCGGATCGATATCATAACGCTCATCGCGCCCACCTCTCAGGTCCGGATTGAGCAGGCGGCAAAGGGGGCGGGGGGCTTCATCTACCTGGTCTCCTCCCTTGGCGTTACAGGCATGCGGAGCAGCATTCGGACCGATATAGGAAAGATAGTGGCAGAGATCAGGCGGCATACGGACGTTCCTATAGCGGTGGGATTCGGGATCCACAGCCCCGAACAGGCGGCGTCGCTCTCCGAACAGGCGGACGGCATCATCGTCGGCAGCGCGATCGTCAGACTTGTGGAAGAACACGGACGGGACGCGGGAAGCGTTATCGCCGATTATATAAGAAATATGAAAAAAGCAATGGAATGAGATTGAAAATGTTTTAAGATCTGGGTATCAGAACTGATCGTCGTACTGACCGGCTTTGACATCCTTCTGGAAGACCTTCGGATCTTTTCCGTCGATGGTAACGCCGAGCGAGACGCAGTTACCTGCGACCTCCAGGACGCGGGCTTTGAGCGTCGCTCCGAGAAGGCTGTCCTCTTTCATAGTGGCTATCTTCTTTGCCTGCTCGACGGTCATGTCCGCCACTTTGGTGGTCCTTGTGTTGCTTGAACCGCTTGCAAGCCCCATCTCCGACTTAACAAGTGCGGACATCGGCGGCGTTCCGACCTTTATATCAAAGGTCTTGTCGTCGTTTATCACTACTTTTACGGGAACCTTCATCCCGGCGAATGCGTTTGTCTTCTCGTTGATCTTGGCGATGACCTGACCGGTGTTCACGCCGGTGGGGCCGAGGGCCGGACCGAGAGGCGGGCCGGCGGTGGCCTTGCCTCCATCTATTAATGCCTCAACAGTGGTTACCATTGCTTATTTCTCCTTTTCAATAACTCTGACGCTGTCTCCTTTGACGGTGACGGGGATCGGTACCATAGCCTCTATGAGTTCCACAGTTATCTCTTCCTTGCTTTGATCTATCTGCTGCACTCTGGCTATTTCGCCCTTGAACGGGCCGTTTATAAGTTCGACCAGGTCTCCTTCCACTATCCCTATGACCGCGGAGACCGGGACCAGATAATGGCTTATCTCGTCTATATCGGTCTCACCTCCGACAAAGGAACGGGCTTTCTTTATATCTCTGGTCTTTTCCCTCAGGCGGTCGGTGTTCATGCCTTCCACGAACACATATCCTCTGAGTCCGGGGGGGCTGAATATCGCATATATGTCCTTCTCTCCCAGCTGGGCTTTGGACATCAAGCTGTCGACGACGCTCTTTTCCTGGTCCATCTGCGTCTTGAGGACCATTATGGACTGTTTTGCTACAGCGCCGAATCTGAACGCGGACGCCCCCTCTTGAGTGGTGGCCGTTATCCTGACATTCACTTCGTCGCCGTACCTGGCGCCCTTGGGGCAGATGACCTCCAGCTTGAACTCCTTGGGTTTGTTGTCCGGAAGATCGATCTTCTTTTCCTGTACTGAACGGTAGTTGTTCCAAAGTTCGCTCCCGGTCGCATCATAAAGCGTGACGTTCCATTCCGGAGCGTTGTCCTCATCCGGTCCCGTGGACACGTCGAACTTCATGAGCGCCGACGATGAGCTCGAAGCGAGCTTGAACCTCCATTCCGCGACCGTTCCTGCGCGGACATCCTTGATGGTTTCTTCCCCGGCCGCGCGGGCGTCCCCTTTTCCAAGATCAGACATCATCACACCTTGCATTCATCAGAAATGGCTCGGGAGGTAGGTCATTATCCACAATATGGCAAAGCCTACCGCGCCTATAAGGATCATTCCGATCGCCGCGATGTAACACGTCCTTTTGTACTCCTCACGGGTCGGCGTATGGGCCATTTTGAGAATCCTTCCGTATTTGCCCCTTCCCAGATTCTTTATCTTGGACTCGAAGCTGTCCTGAAACTCCTCTGCCTTTGCCTCTATTTTCATTTTTCCTACATCCTTAACATACCCAGATCGTGGTCCGGATAAGCCTGTATGCTCTTTCGTTACCACTGAAGGTAACAATTGAATAAACATCCCATAGAAAAACCTCTATTTTAAAGCTTTGTGTCAGGCATCGGGCTGTTGAGCGCGCCGCCATCTTCTTCCTATGTTCTTTTTGCAGGTCCAAAGAACGTATGCGAACAGGACCAGCACCACTACGTTCCTTGCCAATATTATCAGCATGTTTATGTCGGCGATGTCCGCTCCGTCGACGAATGTGTTCATAACAAACTTCAGCTGCGTCAGAGCGATGGCCGCTATCGACAGCATCAGAATGCGTTTCTTGGAAACATGGTCGATGGACGTCATCAGCATGAAAATGATGAAGGGAACGATCCATATGATGTACTGAGGCGAGAATATCTTCCCGATCAGGATGAATGCGAGCAACGAAAGAAGCACCGACCCTCCCAGAAGTATCATCCTGTCATTCTCGTTGTCCTGTCTGTCCTTCCGCAACCCGAATAGCATGTACGCGTACAACGCGTATATCGCGATCAGCACTGCGAACATCATCGGCATCAGATATTGCGCGGCCGCATCCGGCCACGGCCCGGCCAGGAACTCTGAGCCGTACCCCGGCAGCACAAATGCGTCCGTCATACCCAAGACGGAGACGATGTGGATAAAGGACGCGGCCACAGACTCGATGTGCAGCGGGCGGCCCATTTGATAATCGAAGAAATTAAGCGCCGAGTCCGGCCCGAGCAATGCGAATGGCAAAGCGATAAGAACGGCGACGGCAAAGAACAAGCCTGTGCCTTTGAGCGCATTCCGCCAGTCCTTATTCATTAAGAATGGGATAAGGTATATCGGGAACAGCACTGCCGGATACAGCTTGGTCATGGTGGCCATCGAAAGCAACACAAATGCGAGAGCATATCTCTTTGTGACCAGGCAATAGAACGACAGCAGAGTCAATATCGCGGGGAACATGTCATACCTGTCGACCGCAAATTCGACCAGCAGCAGCATGAGCCCCGTATATGCCAGTATGGCCTTATGCTGGCTCTGGTTGTATCTTTTGGCAAGCTTCCCCATTATCAGGAGACCTACCATAAAGAAGATGCAAACCTCCGCAACGAATGCTATGTTGTAGCAAAACGGGGTCTCGGCGAAAAGCCTCGGCGCCGCGATGAACACCAGCGTGAGCGGCGGATACTCCGTTTCCGGGACGCCTCCGTGCATCAGCTCATCCGCATAGGGGAAATAGACACTCATCACCTCGGTCTCCATCCCTGTCTGGTGTACCGCTAAAAGGTATATGGCCGAAACCGCCGCGAAGAGTGACCCGAGGATCAGCTGATATCTCCTGACCCCGTTGTCCGCCGTCCTCATACGTACCACTAAGCCTTGGAAGTATTAATTAAACTATGTAAAAACCGTGCCGTGGGGCCCGCCGGGCCCTCTATCCGTGTGCGGCCGACGAATCGGCATGCCCAACGCTTATATACACCTTATATGTTGGTTCCTCAAATTCTTGCACAGGTGATATAAGATGGAAGAGATTTTGTGCAACGTTGAATTAGTAAAGGACAACAACGATTTCGTAGCTAGGATACAAAGCGACCTCGGCGGTATGAGAGAATACAAGTCATCAAGTTTCGAAGAGGTACTGGAACAGCTTATGATCGATCTGCAGGAAGAGTTCGAGTCGCTCTGAAAGAGGTGGATGCAGTGGCTGACCATATCAAACAAGTAATAGACATTTTGGACAATCTGGCCGAAGATACTTCGGTCCCGCGTAATATAAGGAAAGGCGCTGCCGACGCTAAGATCAGGCTCATGGACACGAAGGACGCGATGGACGTACGCGCTACAAGCGCCATAATCATACTCGACGACCTTGCGAACGACCCGAACATCCCGCTCCACGGAAGGACGCTCATCTGGAACGTCATAAGCCAGCTTGAGGTCCTGAACGCTCAAGGCTGAAGTTATAATCTCAGATGATCTCGAGGACTTTTAAGGTCCTTCCAAATTTCGTCTCCTTTGCGGGAGGCTCATTCACACTCTGCTGTGCAGACCGCACTGCTGGCTGCGGAAGGACTTCTCAATAAGGAACATATCCCGCCCGGATTACTCAATGCGGCAGGCAGCAGGATTCACTCCCACTCTATCGTCGACGGGGGCTTGTTCGTTATGTCATATACGACACGGTTGACCTGGTCCTCCATGGTGTCTGTGATCCTTGTCGATATGGTGTCAAGCACATCCAGAGGGATCTTTGAATGGGTTGCGGTCATGCCGTCCCTGGAAGAGATAGCTCTGATCGCGATGGTCCTGCCGTATACTCTTTTGTCTCCTTGTACCCCAACCGATCTTATCGGCAGGAGGACCGCGAAATACTGCCAGGGGAGCGTCATCTTCCCTTCGGCCGCGGCCTTATTGATCTCATCCTCGACGATGAAGCATGCTTCCCTTACTATGGCGATGTTCCTCGGGTTGACCTCGTCCAGGCACCTGACGGAAAGGGCTGGGCCCGGGAACGGCTGCCTTTCTGAGGACCTTATTCCTAATTCTCTCGCGATCTCTCTGACATCCTCTTTGAACAGCTCCCTCAGCGGTTCGACGACGGTCATCCCCATATCTTTCGGAAGGCCGCCTACGTTGTGATGGGATTTTATCGTATCTTTCCCATCCTCCCCCGATTCTATTACATCGGGCGCGATCGTTCCCTGAACGAGATACTCTGCGCCGAACTTCTTCGCTTCCCGCTCGAATACCTTGATGAACAGCCAGCCGATGGTCTTCCTTTTAGTTTCCGGATCTCTGATGCCGCTCAGAGCGCTGAAGAACTCCTCCGACGCATCGATTATCTTATAATTTATCTTCATCTCCTCAAGCATGATCCGGACCTCTTCGGTCTCTCCTTTCCTCATCAGCCCCGTGTCGACATAGATCGCAAGCAGCCTGTCGCCTACGGCCCTGCTTGCCAGTACGGCGGATACCGTACTGTCAACTCCGCCTGAGCATGCTATTATCGCTTTACCTTGTATCTTCTCTTTGAGTCCTTCGACCGCCCTTACTATAAAAATATCAACGCCTGACATCTGAAACCGCCTGCTCTGAATCTGCTTCTACTTTCTCCGCCATCTCTTTCCTGTATTCCTTCATTTTTTGTGAAAGCTCCGTGTCAGAAAGGCCCAATATCTCTGCGGCAAGGATCGCCGCGTTGTCGCCTCTGTCGAGACCGACTGCGGCAACCGGTATCCCCGGAGGCATCTGTACCACCGAAAGCAGAGCGTCGAGGTTCACGCTTCCGCTGACCGGGACACCGATGACCGGCCTGCAGGTATGCGCCGCAACTACCCCCGGCAGGGCGGCGGATAACCCGGCGATCGCGATGAACACGCCGGCGTCGGATGATTCCACAATGGTCTGGACCCTCCCCGGCGTCCTGTGCGCGGACGCCACCACCACCTCATGATCTATATCAAATCTCTTAAGAAGGGCCGTAGCCTTCTCCGCCACCGGCAGGTCGCTTTTGCTGCCCATAATGATGAGAACCTTTCGCATTGAAGGGACCACTCAATTAAAGAATAAAAACCCACCGAAAAGAATATCGGGGGAATGGGTTTAGATGAGATTTCCGCCGTCTCAGCTTTTGAGCACTACTACCAGGAATATGCCTATGGCGATGAGGGCTCCGATCAGGACGGCTATCAGGTTGATGAGCGCATCGTACAAGACATCCCATGCGGGGACGCTGCAGAACGGCTCTATGTCGCTGAACGCCACCAGATATGCCCATACGACGCCGACGATCAATCCAACGGCGCATATTATCCCGCCGTAGGCCCTGTTCTTTCCGGCTCCGAAATACGCCGAGAAAATACCCGCTATCACCATTACCAACGCAAACACAAGAATGATGACCGTCAGGAAATTCCAGATCTCAAATTCCATTTTCTAAACCTCCGTTTCGATTCGCGATCACGAACATTACTGGCGGTGATAGACGGTTGTTATTATTAAACTTTTTACATCATCTGCCGGCGCCGCCAGAGGTGTGCTGGATTTCCGTCCGGTCAGCGGATAGCCGCCGGGTTCGGCGGTGGCGCCCGCCGCCGGAAGCGGGGCTGGGTCTGCGGGGAAGGATGTGCGATCTTGACCGCCTGGCCGATGTTTCAAAGGACGGTCGCGATCAGCTGTTCGTTTTCTACCGTCAGTATGAAGTCATATCCCCCGGCGCTGGCCGCCGTGTATACCGGATGGGTCACCGACCCCGTGCCGGCGTCGATCAGAACGATGATGTCCCCAGGTTCCAGAGGAGGCAGGTCGGCGCCGTCAATGAGTACCGTGGCATTGCCCAGGTTCGCATTGCCGGTTATGACGGAATACTGCATCGACTGATCCAATGTGCCGGAGAAAACGATCACGGACTCCGTGCTTGTGCCGATGCTGAAGTCGCCGTTGATCATACTGCCAGCCATAAAGATAATGCTGTTCTGAACATCAAAGAGGAGCACACTGCCGAAGATCATGCCGCCGTTGATGACCGTGACAGATTCCGTACCGTTTCCCGCATCAATGGCTATGCCGTTCATATCGGCGGCGATCATGCCGGAGTTGTCAACAACGCCGCCGGCATACAGCCTGATGCCGCGGGATCCGCCTTCGATCGTGCCTGCGTTGGAAATTACAGGAGCATCTCCAAAGGCAACGATACCGTTGCCGAAGGGGTCCGTCCCGATTATTGTACCAGTATTGGTAACCGTACCGCCTTTATTGAAGTCTACGCCGCTCCATGTCCCTTGAATGGTACCGGAATTTATGACCACAACCTCGATGCTGGCGTAAATGCCGTCGCAATAGTCATCTATGCAGCGGATCATGCCGGAGTTATCGATCGTGCCGCCGTAACCGATATAGATGCCGTAACTGCCGCCCTCTATGACGCCTGTGGCGCGGTTGGTGATGTTGGCGGCAACGACGTCGGCTTCGACGCCGCGGTCCGTGCCGATTATCCTGCCGGAGTTATCGATGACGCCTCCGGCGCAAAGGCTGATGCCCGTGTAGCCGCTCTGGATGATGCCTGCATTTGTGATCTCGGCATAGGCAAAGGAGTTGATGCCGTATGTGTAGGCCCCGGTGGTGGTTATAGTGCCATAGTTATCAATTATGCCGCCGGCTTCAAGCAGAATACCGTCCGAACCGCCTTGGATCGTGCCTGTGACGCCGTTGGTTATCACTGCGGCGCCGGATGCATATATGCCGCTTGAGGATGCGGCTGTTATCGAAGCCGTGTTTACTAGGACGCATCCTTCGGCGAGTGATATGCCGGCGCTGTCGGTGACCGCTATCTTGCCGGCCTCATCTTCCGACAGAGCAAAGACAGACAGGCTGCCCGTTTTGACGGTGATGCTGTTGGCCGCTCCGGTGACGGTCAGTGTAAGGCCGTCGCCTAAGACCAGATTGACGTCGCCCGATATGACAAGGGAACTTGTAAGGGTGATGTCCTCGCTCATGAAGTACCAGCCTTCGCTCGGACCCGTATCGTCCAGAGTATACGGCGCGGCTGTGAAATAAGCCTGGTTGATCTCCTCCGCATCCGCCTGGAGTCTCATGAGGCCGCTCATGTTTATGTAATGGAAGCCTTCCGGAGGCATCACGAAGGCGGAGGTCTTCGCTATCAGTTGTTTGTTCACCACCAATAATGTGAAGTCGTACCATGTGGAGTTGACCGCATTGTTCACCGGGCTGGTGACCGACCCTGTGCCGGCGTTGATCAGAATAACAGAATCCCCCTGACTGAAGGAGGATGGAATGCCGGCGCTGTCGATGAACACAAAGGCATTGCCGATGTCCACGTCGCCGGTTATGATCGAATACTGCATAGACTGGCTCAATTCGCCGGAGAAAACGATCGTGGACTTTACGTCTGTGCCGATACTGAAGTCGCCGTATATCTTACTGCCTGCTCTAAGCACGACATCATTCGGCGCATTGGGCAGGAATACGCTGCCGGTGATCGTGCCGCCGTTGAAGAGGACAACGGCACCCGTACCATTTCCCGCATCGACGGCGCTGCTGTCGATGTCTGCGGCGATGGTGCCGGTGTTGTAGATAGTGCCGGCCGGGAGGCTGACGCCTATGCTGCTGCTTTGGATGTTGCCGGCATTTGTGATCTCAGCATAGGCTGCGGAGCTTATGCCGCAGGCAATGGGCCCCGTGACTATAATCGCGCCATAATTGTCGACTGTTCCTCCGGCGGCTAGCAGGATACCGTCCGAGCCGCCCCTGATGATTCCAGTAACGCCATTGGTTATCGCGGCGCTGCCGGATGCATATACGCCGTATCCGCCCGGCGACAGGGAGGTTATCGAGGCAGTGTTGACGAAACTGCAGCCTGCTGCAAGAGATATGCCGCTGCCGCTGATCACCACTACCTTACCGGCTGCGCCCGCTGACTGAGCGTAGACCGACAGGCCGCCGCTTTTGACGGTGATGCTGTTGGCCTCTCCCGTGACGGTCAGCGTGATGCCGTTCCCTAAGATCAGATTGATATTCCCTGATGTTACCAGGGGGCCGGTAAGGGCGATATCGCCGTTAATGAAGTACCATCCTTCGCTAGGGCCCGTATCGTCCAGCGCATAAGGTGCGGTCTCGAAATATGCCTGATCGATCTCCGCCGCACTCGACCGATACTCCACGGCGCCGTTCACATCCAGGTAGGGCACGCTGTCCCCCAATGCCGGCGTCTGAGGTATTTTCTCTTCCGACTGTAAATTCTCTTCCGGCTGTAAGAACACTATCGCCCCCACGATGAGTACCGCCGCGACCGCCAACACCGAGAACGCCGCTTTGCCGGGCGTCACGTGTTCCGATATTTTTGTCTTTATGACGATGGTATCTCCTCCTTCATCAATCCGTATGTGTCAGCCGTATCGGCTGTTTCATAACCGCTCTATATAATGGTATTTCATTTGTATACATAAATATGTAACTGAAACAATTTCTATATTGAGACCGAAACTGCTTAAATAATGGACCTCAGTGATCGGGGCCTTTGGATATGCGCGTTCGATCACCTGGGCGTTACCCTATTAGGGGGGCTCATTGCTACCAGTTGTTTGTCTTCCACCGACAATGTGAAATCATACACGCCTACGCTGATGTTGATGTTCGCCGGATCGGTGACCGACCCTGCGCTGGCGTTGATCAGAATGACAGTGTCCCCTCCTACCAAAGAAGACGGCAGACCTGTGCCGTCAATATCTATCACAGCGTTGCCGATGTCCGCATTGCCGACTATGACCGAATATTGCAGCGACGAGTCCAACACGCCGGCGAACGTGAGTTTGGAACCCGCGTTTGTGCCCATGCGGAAGTCACCGTCTATTTTGCTACCGGCCATAAAAGTTATGTCGTTCGCCAGGTCGGGAAGGGATACGCTGCCGGTGATCGTACCGGTGTTTATGAGGGTGACCGGGGCCGTGCCATGTCCCGCCTCGACGGCATTGCCGTTTGCATCGGCGGAGACGATCCTGCCGAAATTGTCAACAGCGCCGCCTGCGTCCAGCCTGATGCTGCATGCTCCGCCTTGGATGAGGCCGGTGTTGAAAATGGTGACGGCGGTGCCGGAGGCGGCGATACCATTGCCATTGATGTCCGCGCTTCTTATTGTGCCAAAGTTTTCAACAGTGCCGCCGCCGGTGAGATCTACGCCGCTCCAAGTGCCTTGGATGATACCGGAATTTATGATCATGACATTGTTGCTGGCATATATGCCGTCGCTGTAGAGGTCCGTACAGCGGATCATGCCGGAGTTGTTGACAGTACCTCCGCGGCCGAGAGAGATGCCGCCACCGCCGCCCTCTATGGTGCCCGCGGCTTTGTTGGTTATGTCGGCAGTATGGTTTTCGACCTCTACGCCATGATCCGTACCGATGATCGTGCCGGAGTTTTCGATAACACCGCCGGCATCCAGGAGTATGCCTCTATAGTTGCTTTGGATCCTGCCGGAGTTCGTGACATCGGCATATGCAAGGGTCTGAATGCCGTAGGCAAAGGCCCCCGTGGTGGTGATCAAGCCGAGATTATTAACGGTGCCGCCGGCTTCAAGCATGATCGTATCCGAGCCGCCCCTGATGATGCCGGTGACGCCGTTTGTTATTGCGGCGGTGCCGGATGCATGTACGCCGTGGCCGTTCGGCGATGCGGATGTGATCGAAGCTGTGTTGACAAGGCCGCAACCGCTGGCCAGGGATATGCCGTTGTCGTCGGTGACCACTATCCTACCCATCGCTCTCTCTGATTGGGCATAGAACGACAGGCTGCCTGACGTGACGATAACGTTGTTGGTCGCTCTTGTGACAGTCAGCGTGAAACCGTCCCCTATGATCAGATGGACATCGCCGGATATTGTGAGAGGATTTGTAAGAGTGATGTTACCCTTTACGAAGTACCAGCCTTCGCTCGGGCCTGAACTGTCCAGCAAATACGGCGTGAGTGCAAAATAGGCCTGATCGATATCCGTCGCATTCAGCTGGTATCCGACTGTACCGTCTGTGTTAATGTAGGGGATGCCTTCTGCGGATAACGTCTGAGGCGATTTATCCCTCTGCTGCAAAAATACCGCTCCTGCAACGACCAATACTGCCGCGACCAGCAACACCGCCAACATCAGATTGCGGGGCATTCCCGATTTCAGCATGTTCCCATTCACTGCGACGGTCCCTCCTCATTTTCACTATAATATGTTTCAGCACCGGCTGTTAGCACGTCTACATGTGTATTTCATTTGTATACTTAAATATATTACAACGGACTTGATTCCCTGTCGGCCCGGGCCGCGCGGTCCCGCACCGAAACCCAGCCACAGATGTGCCGTTCCCGCCGCCCGTATGCTTTGCCGGCCTGATCCCGGCACGGAAGGGCAGCATATCCCCCAATGTGAGGCATACGCCAGATAAATAAGATAATGTGTTATATATGAAACAGTTATCCTAATTAAATCAAACCCTAACATTTAAATATAATATGTATCTACCTTTCTATATAAGGTAGGACCTTTCTTAGAGGAATAATAAATGGAATTTTTAGGGATCGCTGATGGGGCCGCAGACAATGGCATTGTCATCGTAATAGGCACGAAAGACATCCCCGATATAGGAAATCCTGTTTTTGATTCCAAAAAAAATAAGATAGGGACTGTCAAACGCATATTCGGACCGATCGAAGAACCGTTCATCACGGTGGCGGCCGACGACGCCGTTGTCCTGAGCGGGCTGAAAGGTAAGGAACTGTACATAACAAGGAGAGCTCGAAATGGCAAAGACAAAAGAAGGAACAGAAGAGATTGAGGCTTGCCCCGAATGCGGAAGCCACCATCTTGTTCGCGACTATGAGAGAGGGGAGCTCCTGTGCGAGGACTGCGGATTGGTTTTGGATGACCAATTCATAGATCAAGGGCCGGAATGGAGAGCCTTTGACGTCGAGCAGGGAGAGAAGAGAGCGCGCACCGGCGCCCCGATGACGTATACCATTCATGATAAGGGTCTATCGACCGAGATCTCCTGGAAGAACAAGGACAGCTACGGTAAGAGCATCCCCACCAGGAACAGGGCCCAGCTGTACAGGCTCAGGAAATGGCAGAGGAGGATCCGCGTTTCCAATGCCACGGAAAGGAACCTCGCTTTTGCGCTTTCCGAACTTGACAGGATGGCGTCCGCAATGGGACTTCCGAGGAACGTCAGGGAAACGGCGGCCATGATATACCGGAAAGCGGTCAACAAGAACCTGATCAGAGGGAGGTCCATCGAAGGAGTGGTCGCAGCATCTCTATATGCAGCGTGCAGGCAGTGCGGCGTCCCGAGGACACTCGACGAGGTCGCCGGTTCGAGCCGCGTCGGAAGGAAGGAGATCGGCCGCACCTACAGGTTCATGACCCGCGAATTGAAGCTGAAGCTCATGCCCACCAAACCCCAGGACTACGTCCAGAGGTTCTGCTCCGAACTGAAACTGAGCGGAGAGGTCCAGAGCAAAGCCGCCGAGATACTGAAGGACGCATCCGAAAAAGAGCTCACCTCTGGAAGGGGGCCCACGGGTGTCGCCGCTGCGGCCATCTACATCTCATCCATCCTCTGCAACGAGCGCAGGACCCAGAGAGAGGTCGCCGACGTCGCGGGGGTCACCGAGGTAACCATCCGCAACAGGTACAAGGAACTCACGGAGAAGCTCGGCATCGAGATCGCACTCTGACCCAAACACCTTCGAAAAACACTTTTCTGCTTTTTTGATTATGTATTCAATCTAAAAGGACTCTGCTTTTATTCGATCTCGGCCATTATTTCCTCGCAGGCACTTCTTAATTCGGGAATCTTCTCCACTATTGTGTTCCATAGGGCGTCTGGCCGCACGCCGCCATAATTATGAACGATGACGTTCCTGAATCCTATTATTCCTTTCCAGCGTATGTTGTCATTGCTGCTCCTTGTCTCCGGCGATATGGACTTTACTAACTCCCCTATCTGCAGAATATAAAAAGCGCAACTGCTTTGATATATGTCGCTTGCGAGGAAGTCCTCTTCATCTCCACCAAAGAAGGTGACACAGTCATCTATTTTATTGCAGTAGGCCAATATCATTTTTATCAAGGCCGCATCATTCTTCATAGACAACCACGCCTTCGGATAGTATGCTGCTGAGAAGATCGGGATTTGCTGCTTTAATGTCCACAAGGTCTATTTCCGACCCCACTGCATCCTGGAGGTCTAGGAAGAATTCAGATAAGACAAATAGGTCCCTTATCTTGCCAAGCTCGATACAGAAATCATAATCGCTGCTTTCCCCATAGTCCCCTCTGGCGACCGAACCGAAAAGATATACTTTTCCCACACCGTACCTCTCTGCCACTGGAGTAACTATGGACCTCAGCTCATCGATGGAGTGTCTTTTTTTGGTTGCCGGGGACATGATATTATATCTGCCGCGCACTCTTTATAATTTCCTTTAGAGCCTCCCTGTGACAGAATGCTATGTCGCGCTGACAATACCCATGTATTGTCATTAAGCACCTCGAATGAACCACACAACAAATGAATCATTTGATCCGTTACCCGTTCCAGAAAACACGGAATCCGTCCCCGCATTAGGAGAGGGTGTTCCTCCTTTCACGGCCTGAACCATTTGAATTCCAAATATTCCATCGGGTCCCCTGTCCGGCAAAAGAGTATCTCTTTTTTCACTCCACCGGACAGTCTGACGGTCCTGGATATCTCCGGCCACATCATAACTTTGTCTCTGGGAACGGAATGCACCAGGTATTTTGCGTGGCCCTCGTCGGGCGACCCCTCGTACACTCTGAAATGCGCGCCGTACTTGAATCCGGTCTTTACGACCATTCCTCTCCTCTTGAGGTCCCCGAACGCATCGAGCCTGAGCCCGAACTCCTCCTGGGTCCTTGCTCCGAGTTCCGCTATCTCCTCCGCGGACATCCTGTCTCCTGACTGGGACGTTACCTCGATGTCCCCCATCTCCATAAGGAAGCAGCATTCGATGAGCGACAGCTGAAGAACGCTGCCCATCATTTTCCCGTAGAATCCTTTTCCCCTCAGATGCTCGATCTGACCTTCTTCGAACACCAGCACCCTTTCTCCCATCTGAACGCCTTTTGCGGCATACTTTGACGATGTGTGGAAAGCGCTGCCGCTCAGATTCTTTGTGGACATGTGATAGTATGTTATGTCGCCTTCCTCGTCCACGACCCCATAGAGAAGCTTCTTCCCCTTGCTTTCGGTATGCGACACCTCTTCCGAGAAAGTTTCCAGATCCAGGGTCTCTCTTTCGGAGACCGCCCTTACGAGATAAAGCGGACGGGAGTTGCTCATCGTGGAACCCCTGGGGAAGACCGAAAGGTCGAAAAGGCCGCTTTCCGCCTTTACGACGAAACCGCGGTTCCTCATATCGCGGTATACCAGATAAGATATGTCGAACTTGTCGAACTGTGTCGAAGAATGCCTGAATATCTCCCCGAATGGCATCGGCGAGCCATCTTTCATCACCTGGAGCCTTTCGCATTCCACCAGGAACGTCGCTTCGATAAGATCCAGCTCCAGACCGCCTCCTCTCATCGGATAACCGAAGTTTCCCTTGTTGTAAAGTTGGGTCCCCTCCTTCTGATCCTCAATGACCACTGTGTCTTCGCGCAGTTCCCCGGGCATATGCATCAACAGAAATCTGTTCATATTTTATTGTTCTGCATCTTTTATCAAAAGAAACACATTTTGTTTGTAGGTTTCGCCTGAAATTGCATACAAAGAATATTTATTTGCGTAGGGCGATTAATCCATTGGCAGAGGAATAACGATCCCCAAGGGGACCGGGTCCTTAACGCGGACCAGGCGAAAAGGTCCGTTTAAGGGTCTTTGATAGTGACCGTAACGATCACTTCGCCAACCCGAATACGAACAATGACGGAGCCATTGCGCTTTTCGGTTGTTATAAAAACACCTCCTGCCTGATGGTCCCGGTTCGCCGTCTCTAGGAAGACTCCGAACCGGGCTTCCCATCCAACGGCAAAGAAACAAACCCCTGCGCGGTTATATATGTCTTTATAGGGGGTCTCCGAATCTTCCGAAAGTGACTTTTGCGCACCGCCGTTTTGAGTCTGTGTTGCAGTGGGTCGCATCGCATCTTTCCTTTTTATTAAATGTGTTTAAAATATGATTGGAATTTAAAGAAATAATGACAATGTAATAAAAATCGAACAGTCTGGGTATTAAAAATAAAGGCAGGCGGTTTCCGCCTTGTTTTTGTTGTTCGTTCACTTTTGATCAGAAAGACGAATCCTGCATCGTCCCATCCAGGTACTGCTCGTATCCGTATAGGTCCAGCATCCCGTGTCCCGACATGCAGAACACGATCGTCTTCTCCTCTTTGGTCTTCTTGCACTCGAGGGCGATATCGATGGCCGCTTTCACCGCATGGCATGACTCCGGCGCCGGGACCATACCTTCCGTCCTTGAGAAGGTCATCCCAGCTTCGAACGTCTCCAGCTGTTCATAGGCCCTGGCGGTTATCAGCCCTTTGTCCATAGCGGCGGACACAAGCGGGGCCATCCCATGGTACCTCAGCCCTCCGGCGTGTATCCCTTTGGGAATGAATTCCTGTCCGAGGGTGTACATCATCAGCAGAGGGGTGAATCCCGCCGTGTCCCCGAAGTCGTACTTGAACTCCCCTTCCGTAAGGGACGGGGCGGCCTTCGACTCCGCTGCAATGAACTGACAGTCTGTCTTGCCTTTGATCCTCTCTCCGAGCATAGGGAATGCAAACCCTCCGAAGTTGGACCCTCCGCCGGCGCATGCTATCATGTAGTCCGGATCTATCTCGCCTATCTTCATCTGCTCGATCGTCTCCTGACCGATCACGGTCTGATGGAGCATAACATGGTTGAGCACGCTTCCCAGCGAATAACAGATATTCGGGTCCTTCGCCGCCATCTCGCAGGCTTCGGATATCGCTATCCCCAAAGATCCGGTCGTCTCTGGATGCTCCTTCAGGACCTTCTTCCCGAATTCGGTCTGTGGGCTCGGCGAAGCATGAACCGTCGCGCCGTATGTGCGCATGAGGGCCTTCCTCGTCGGTTTCTGTTGGTAGCTGCCCCTGACCATGAACACTGTGCAGTCGATATCGAACAGGTTCGACACCATCGACAAGGCGGTTCCCCATTGGCCCGCGCCGGTCTCCGTGGTGAGCGTGTGTATCCCCGCCTCCGCGTTGAAATATGCCTGCGCGAGGGCGGTGTTGCCCTTGTGGCTTCCGAGGGGGCTCATATCCTCTCTTTTGAAGTATATCTTTGCAGGTGTTTTGAGATGTCTCTCAAGCCTGTATGCCCTCTGGAGCGGTGCCGGGCGGTTGAGGTAGACCAGATTGTCCCTCACTTCCTCAGGGATGTTGATATAGCGTTCGGTCGAGCCTTCCTGTCTTATGATCTCTTTGCAGAAGATCGCTTCGAAATCCTCCGGCGAGGCGGGTTTCTTTGTTCCGGGGTTGAGCGGAGGCTCCAACTGCCCTATGTCTGCTGCAAGATTATACCACTTTTTGGGTATCCCTTCCGGCGGCAGATCTATCCTTATGTCCTTTGGGATTGCCATGTTCGGATGATTATATCCATCTATTTAATAATGTGTACATTGATGTATATTATTATACATCATATCTAATAATAAAACAACTCGCGGACACAGTGTCTCATTTACAGTTGTTTCAAAAAAGCAGCCATTGTCACGCACTGTTTAAATACAACATGTACATTAACTACTAGTTAGTAACCATAAGTTAACAACCAAGTGATAATATGAACAACATCGATACGATCCTGTCGGTCATAGAGAACCCCACAAGACGGAGGATACTTACGGCGCTCGTCAGGGAACCCCATTATCCTTTACAGCTTTCGAGGGAGTTGGGAGTGAGCCAGCAGGCGATAATGAAGAATCTGGACATCATGGAAAGGAGCGGGTTGGTGGAGAGCCGGAGAGAAAGCAGCGATAAGGGTCCGTTCAAGACCGTCTACCGCCCCACATCAGAGTTCACGCTCACTGTTGACCTGCGCAACGGCATGTTCAGGGCCACGCTCTCTGAGCCGGATCGCGTGGAGGCGGCCCAAAGGAACGACGACATGGAGCTTGAAGAGATCAGAGAGAGCCTGTCGGAAATAGACAAGAGGATAAGCGAGTTCGATAAACTGAGGGAAGAGATGATCGAAAGACGCAACGTGATGATCCGCTCATTCATGAGCGGTCCCGTCGCCGGCGGCCTCGACTATCTGGAGAGAAGCATGCTCTACGAAATGCTGAACTCACCCGGCCACGACATAATGGAGGTCTCCCGTGACATGGGCGTCAGGGAGGACAGGATGACGAAGATAATGAATGACATTGAATGCAGATGCAGGGATTTTAGAGAAGGGATGAAAGATGAGTAATGATAAAGCAATAAAGGTCGCGGAATTGAAACCGGGGGAGACCGGGAAAGGCATCGCAAGGCTTGACCCGGAGCTCATGGACATATTCGAGCTCAAAGCCGGCGACATAATACAGATCGACGGTACGAAGAAGACGGTCATCAAAGTGCTGAGGGGCGCTCCCGAGGACGCCAACCGCGGGATAATAAGAATAGACGGCTCCACCAGGCGCAACGCTGGCACTTCGATAGACGAGCGCGTCGGAATAAAGAAGATAGCCGCAAAGAACGCAGAGAAGATCACATTCTCGCCGACCGAGGAACTGAGGCTTCAGGGCGGGGAGGAATACCTCAGTAAGGTGATGGAGGGAAGAGTATTCGCAAAAGGCGACGTGCTGACGCTCAACGTGATGGGTAACAAGATAGACCTGGTCGTGACCTCATTCTCGCCTTCCGGCGACGCCGTGATCATGATGTCTGGGACCGACGTAAAGGTATCCGATAAGCCGGCGTCGGCGGCCAATCTGGACGTCCCGCAGGTCTCGTATGACGATCTCGGCGGACTCGGCAACGAAGTGGCGAAGATCAGGGAAATGATAGAACTGCCCCTCAGGCACCCGGAACTGTTCAAAAGACTGGGCGTGGAGGCCCCGAAGGGAGTCCTCCTGCACGGCCCCCCGGGAACGGGCAAGACCATGCTGGCCAAAGCCGTAGCCGGAGAGACAAGCAGCAATTTCATATCAATTGGCGGGCCGGAGATAATGAGCAAGTTCTACGGCGAATCCGAAGGCAAGCTCAGAGAGATCTTCAAAGAGGCCGAGGAGAACGCGCCAAGCATCATCTTTATCGACGAGATCGATTCGATAGCGCCAAAGAGGAACGAGGTCACAGGAGAGGCCGAGCGGCGCATAGTCGCGCAGCTCCTGTCCCTGATGGACGGCCTGAACTCCAGAGGGAAGGTCGTTGTCATAGGAGCAACGAACCGCCCCAATTCCATTGACGAGGCCCTCAGAAGGCCCGGAAGGTTCGACAGGGAGATCGAGATAGGGATACCGGACAGGGACGGAAGGTTCGAGATCCTGCAGATCCACACAAGGGGAATGCCCCTTTCGGACGATGTCGACCTGAAGAGACTCGCAGACCGCACCCACGGTTATGCCGGAGCGGATATCTCAGCCTTGTGCAAAGAGGCGGCGATGGCCGCCCTTAGGCGCATACTCCCGCAGGTCGATCTCGATACGGAAGAGATACCGGTGGACATATTGGATAAGATCTCGGTGACGAAGGACGACTTCAAAGAAGCGCTGAAGGATCTTCAGCCTTCGACCATGAGAGAGGTGCTGATAGAGAAGCCCAACGTAAAGTGGGAGGATATCGGCGCGCTCGAATCCGCAAAGCAGGATCTGAAAGAAGCCGTAGAATGGCCGCTGAAGTTTGGAAAAGTGTTCGAACACATGAACGCCAAGCCTCCGAAAGGGATACTGCTGTACGGTCCGCCCGGCACCGGCAAGACCATGCTCGCAAAGGCCGTTGCGACGGAATCCGAAGCGAACTTCATTGCTGTGAAAGGCCCGGAGTTCCTGAACAAATGGGTCGGGGAGTCCGAAAAGGCCGTGAGGGAAACTTTCAGAAAGGCGAGACAAGCGTCGCCCTGCGTGATCTTCATGGACGAGATAGACTCCATAGCGCCGGAAAGAGGAACGGGCGGCGACAGCAATGTCACGGAGAGGGTGATATCCCAGATGCTGACCGAACTCGACGGGCTGGAATCGCTGAACGATGTTGTGGTCATAGCGGCGACCAACCGCCCGGACATAATGGACCCGGCCCTGCTGAGGCCGGGAAGGTTCGATAAGAGTATCTACATAGGGCCGCCGGACCGCGAGTCGAGGATATTGATCTTCGGGATACACACAAGAGAGAAGCCCTTGGCCGACGACGTGAACATCGACGACCTGGCTGATAAGACGGAGGGATGCACCGGCGCGGACATATCGGCCATATGCAACGAGGCCGTGATGACGGCGGTCAGACGCATAGTGAAGCCCGGAAAGACCCCTGCGGACGAAGAGATCAAGAACTGCAAGGTCGAGATGAGGGATTTCGTCTCGGCGGTCGATAAGTTCGGACCGCAGGCATCGCAGAAACTCAAAGAGTACGGATATCACAGCACAGGAGGGAACACAGATGGATACAGATGATGTGTGGAACGGCATCTTCGGAGGAAGCTTCGAAACAATGGCGAGGAAGCTGGAGAATATGTTCTCAGACATGGAGAACCTTCGGGGAACGAGTGTCAAGACCTACGGATACACAATGTACCAGGACTCCGACGGCAACAGACATGTGAAGGAGTTCGGGAACGCGGCGGATGACCGCAGGATGCAGTACGGCATCGGGGAGCCGCTTACGGACGTGAGTCTGGAGGACGGCGCGGTCAGGGCGGTGGTCGAGATCCCCGGCGTCTCCAAAGAGGACATAATGCTTGAGGGGACAAAGAGCACCCTTTCCGTAAGAGTCGACACAGACAGTAAGAAATTCGCCAGGACGCTGGCACTTCCCTGCGAGGTCGATCCGGACTCCGCGAAAGCGGAGTATAACAACGGGATACTGGAGGTCACCCTCGCTCCCATCGTCTCCTCGGATCCCAAGAAAAGGATCAGCGTCCAGTGACCGCCAGAGCGGGCATTAAACCATTTTCATATATTTTGTAAAGTGTCGTTTTATATAGAAGAACAACCTCTTTTACATTATGAGCAGAGAGGATCTCATCAACACCACCCGAGCTATATTAGCAAAGGCTGGATTCGACATTTCCTCATCCCTCAGCCTCCGCAGCATTTGCTTTGACATAGTCGGAAGAAAGGACGAAACGCTGCTCATCATAAAGATCCTAAGCAACGTGGACGCATTTTCCAGAGAGAATGCGGAGGATATGAAGGTCCTCGCGGATGCACTCAGGGCGACACCCCTGCTCATCGGCGAGACATCCAGCTCCGGGCCTCTCGAGGCCGGCATAGTATATTCAAGATTCAAGATCCCGATCATTTCCAACGAGACCCTCGGCGAACATCTGCTGGAGGAGGTCCCTCCCTTCATATTCGCGGCGCCGGGCGGCCTCTATGTCAAGATAGACAGCGGCATCCTCAAAGCGGCCAGGGAAAACGGAGGGATCAGTCTCGGCACCCTGGCCGAGAGCGCGGGGGTCTCCAGACGTACGATCCAGATGTACGAATCGGGGATGGGGGCGATGATCGACGCCGCGATGAGACTGGAGGAATTCCTCCAAGTACCGATAATAGAGCCGATCAATCCTTTTGAATACAAGAACGAAAAGAAGCCTGAGGAATATGAAGTGGCCACGGGGAAGCGGACCGAATCGAACGCGCTGAACCGCCTCATTGAGATAGGGTTCGCGATAACTCCTGTCACAAAGAGTCCTTTTGAGGCCATAAGCAGAAGCAGACAGACGATATTCCTCACGGGGCTCGGCGTCGATGAGGAGAAACTCATCCAGAAAGCCATGATCGCCTCGGAGATATCGAAGATAGCGGGCAAGCATTCCCTAATAATCGTTGAGAGGGAACGCTCAGCCGAGAACATCGACTCCACTGCAGTGGTGACGAGCGAGGAACTCAAAAAGATAGACGATCAGGATGCCCTTACCGATCTGGTACTTTCAAGGAGCACTAAAAAATGATCTCCCTCGATATCGGAAGGTGCAGGGTGGACATCCTTCCGATCGTCAAAGGCCTTGTGTCGGAAGCGGAAAAGGTCAGAGAGGCTTACGGAGGGTATGAAGCATACTCAGCCGCGCTGGGTATCGAGGAGATAATTGCGATAAAGCACCGGGATGAGATCGAGGACGTGCAGGAGCTGAGCGAGATCGATATGGTCTATGTCTATCATTTATCAAATTTCGGGGACATAGAATCACCTACTCCCGCATTCTGCGAATTGATAGACCTCTGCTTAAAGGACTCCATTGACGTGATACCGCTGGATATGAACAACGAGGAGTTCACCGAGATGTACATTAACACCGTGAAGACCCTGGAGTTCGTGAAAGAACACAGGCTCGCAAAGAAAGGCATGAAGCGCAGTTTCGATATGTCGTCAGCGGAATCGTTCGCCATTTCGTGGGATAGCTACCTGAACAAGGTCAAAGGGTATGAGAAAGTAAGCCAGAAGCGCGAAGAACACATTGCGTCGCAGATAATCGATATCGCGAAGTACAGACGCTCCTTGCTGGCAGTCGTCGAAGTGGAAAGGATATATAGTATAGTCGAGCATATCAGAAACGGTGGAAAATGAACGACGAGTGTCCGGAATGCAGAGATTATGCCGCCGACGGAAGACCCTTCTGCGGAGCATGTGGTCGTTCTTTCGAGGACATCATGCCCGACGAGGGGCTTTATGACTCGGCGGACGACGATCCCCTATACGACACGGATGATGTCGGTCCGGAAAGGACGCATCCTGATTTCATAGACATCTTCTTCCCGGTCCTGTGCGCATTCTTCATCTTCATTGCCGTTTTTGAAGCGATCGTCCTGGCGGTACACAGCGGAGATGTTTTCAGCTTCCTGTCAAACCTTAATGTCGGTTTCTATATTCTCACGCCTTCCCCTGAGATCATATTCCGCCTGCAAGGGTCTGCTATGCAGGCATATTGGGTAATCTTGGTCATTATCATCCTTCTGTGCGTGGCGGTTGCAATATGGAATTTCATCAAAACAATAAGAGATTCCGGCGGCGTCACCAGGCCCGGAGCTGTTGAGGGGACCGCTGTCTTTTGGGTCTCCATCCTTCTTTGTGCCTATGTTTTCGTCACCATCACGATCACGTACTTATTGCTGGCGGCCGGGAGCGGAGTAACGAGTCCCTTCTTTGGAGATGAAACCGCACAGATGTTCTTTTTTGCGAACGCCTCTGTCTGGGAGGAGATCATTACGCGCCTGTTGTTCATAGGGGTGCCGATGGCCGTCATCTCTCTCATCATTACAAAGAAAAAAGAGTCTCTGAGGTGTCTCCTCGGCGGATTCGGAATGAGCACGGCTGCGGTCATTTTCATAATAATTTCCGGTGCCATATTTGGTCTGGCACATTATTCAGGCTGGGATGACCAGGCCTGGAAGGTCATTACAACCGGCATGATGGGCATATTCCTCGGATATGTCTTCGTACGTTTTGGATTATATGCGTCGATACTCATGCATTTCATCATGGACTATCTTTCGTCCTTCTTATGGATCGGGGGCGCTGAGATCGATGCATTGGTAACTATGCTGATCTTCGGGGTCGGCTTTGTTGCCTTGTGCTACATTGTATGGAAACTGCTAATATCAAAAGAATCGATTGAGTCGCTTCCCCTGTTCCGGAACGGATACGGCGAAAAATGATCTTATCAGAACGAGTTGGAATAAGAATATATAACGCTGTTGAACATACTGGGGACGGTATAAAATGAGCAACGGATGTCCCAGGTGCGGAGAATATGCCGCTGACGGAAAATCATTCTGCGGAGCATGCGGAAGCCCTCTTGGAGGAATCAATACAGAAAGGCCACACCAGGGTCCGGTGAGCGGCGGCCCAGCACGCAGCTATCAACCTGCCGGGTCCGGAAGGATACAGCCCGGCCCCGTTGAAATCTTCCTCGTCATGGTGTGCATATTCTTTCTGTTCATTGTCATCTTCGAAACGATCACTATGTTTATACATAGTCCGGACATTTTCAGTTTTCTGTCGGATAAGAGCCTCTCCTTCTTTGTGTTAGTGCCTTTACCGAAAGTGATATTCTCCTTAGGAGGTCTGGCTCTGCAGATCTATTGGGCAGCAGTGGTCAGCATAATCCTTTCGTGCGTAGTAACCACTGTGCAAAAACTAATAGAGGCTGCAAGAAGTCCCGGAGGCATCACCAAGCCGGGCATCATTGAGGGGACCGCTGCCTTATGGGTCTCTGTCCTCTTTTGCGCGATGTTTGCCATCAGCTTCATTGTTCTGCTCGTACAATTCATGATAGGCAGCGACGCGACCACCCCTGATTTCGGGAGCAAGATAGAACAGATGTTCCTTTTGGCGGATGCCGCCGTCTGGGAGGAGATCGTTACCCGCCTGCTGCTCATAGGAGTGCCGATGGCTGTCATCTCGCTCATCATTACCAAGAAAAAAGAGTCCTTGAAGTGCCTCCTCGGCGGCTTCGGAATGAGTATGACGGCCTTTATCCTCATAATAGTATCGGGCGCCATCTTCGGTCTTGCACACTATTCCGGCTGGGACGATCAGGCATGGAAGGTCCTCACTGCCGGCATAACGGGTGCATTCCTCGGATATGTGTTCGTCCGTTTTGGACTGTATGCGTCGATACTCATGCATTTTGCGACCAATTATCTTTCGTCCTTCGATTGGATGGGGGTCAGCTGGATAGGCGGAGTGATGGTTCTGCTTATCGTTGTGGCGGGGTTTGCCGCTTTACTTTATATCATTATGAAGCTGGCCGGCTCCAGGGAATCGATTGATTCGCTCCCTATATTTTGGAACGGATACGCAAAAAAAGAATGATGTCTGACCACCATGCCTTCCAGTCGCCCCCGATGTGCTGATCTCTATTGGCCGAAACCGCTTCATTCACTTTATGCCAGTATGTCCTCAAAAGCCACAAGCTTCACATTACCCAGCTTGGCAGAGCGTTCCCTGCACTCCAGAGTGAATCCGTTCTTTGCAAAAAGATAGAAATATTTCTTTTCAAATTGGAACAGTTCGCTTCGTCTGATGAGCTTTTCAAGCACAGAAACGTCGACGTCCTCGTCCGTCCATCTGCATTCACAGAATATCGCCGAATCCTCTCTGTCCGCGGCTAAGATATCTATCTCGACCTCGCTCTTTGTCCTGGGGTCGTTTCCCCACCACCTCCCGATCTCTGTGAACGCTACCGGCACATCGCCGTCATGGTGAAGGCGCTGAAGGTATTGTATGCATATGTCTTCGAACACGGCCTCCATGAAGGACGGCAGCCGCTCCGATATGTTCTTGTACACCGCATCCGCCATTCCGTTCTGGATGGCTGAAAGATTGGGCGGAACGAAGCGGTACCAGAACCTTAACATATTATCGGCTACCGTGTAGATGGTCTTTCTTTGCGTTCCTTCCGTGACGGGCGTCTCTTTTTTTATGATGCCCAGCGAGATGAGGTTTTTCAGATAGGCCGAACAGACGCTGGTCTCCTCGCCCACTCTGTCAGATATCTCGGAGACTCTGGTGCTGCCGCCGGCGACCGCCGTGATGATAGCATTATAGATCGCCGGTTCGCGCACCTCATGTTTCAGCAGGTTGTTCGGTTCCTCGAATAGATATGAAGATGTTCTCAGAAAAGTGTTCTTGATGTTCTCTTCCACTGAAATGAAATCATACATCTGCAGAAGATATTGAGGCGTGCCGCCTGCGATGCCGTAGATCAATGCCATGTCTGTGTCAGAAAAATACCTGAAACACTGTCTGCTCTCAAAGAAATCAAACGGCAGTATCCTAAACAGCGCCGTGTGCCTCCCATTCAGAGGACTTTTGTGTCCCATTACCTGATACTCCATGAAGGGCGTGTCTGATCCGCACAAAATAAGGAACAGCTTGGATGTGCTCCTGTGTTTGTCTATCAGGATCTGCAGGAACGACGCGAATCCTTCGTAAGACCTCGCTAAGGAAGGGTATTCATCAATCACCAATATCAGACGTTTGTCCTTTGATAACATGAACACATATTCCAGCGCGTCCATGAAACTCCTGAATATAGGCGCGGGGCCGCGCCCGTAGACACAACTGAACGTGGCTCTGCTGAAGCTCTCCAGGTTCTGTTTGCAGCTTGTTTCCATGCCGGTAAAGAATATTGTTTCCTTGCCTTTGACGAATTCGTTTATCAATGCGGTCTTCCCGACGCGCCTCCGGCCGCATATCACGGAAAATTGGAATTCATCTGAATGATATAGCTTATTCAGCTCGCTGAGTTCCTTTTCACGGCCGACGAACATGTTTTTCACTTTTACTAATGTTAGATTTACTAAGATATAACATACTAAAATATGTATTAGTATTTAAATTAATTATGTTGATGGTTTTGCAGATTCCCGTTGATATTTTTGGAAGGACAATCACAATCTGCGCATGATCTCTTCCAATCGCTTCTTTGATTCAACAGCGGACCCCATGTTCCTGGATTCGATTATGTAATTGCCTTTGTAATCCTTCAGCCTTGACAGGACGCGCACAAAGTCGATGTTTCCGTCGCCGATCGTCATATGATCGTCATTCTTACCGACGTTGTCATGTATATGGATGTTCGCGATCCTTCCGTCAAATGCGTCAATGCACTCATCGATCATGCCCATCGTGTTCGCGTGGCCGATGTCAAAGCATATCGCCAGGTCTGTGCCGTCTATCAGATCCAGCAGCTCATCCGGGGTCTGTCCCATCATCACAGCGAACGACGGCATGTTCTCCACCGCGGCGGTCACTCCGTACTCTTCGGATGCTTTCTCTATCGTCTTCAGCGAGCATTTTGAAAGTTCTATTGAACGGTCCCTCACATCGTGCAGCACCATCGAGTATAATCCCGGATGGATCGTTATTGTCTTTATGTCCATGCGGCTGGCGTGATCCATCGTCTTTAGCATCTCCTCTACCGACGCCTCCCTGATCCTTTCGTTCAGGGATGCGATGTTGATGTCGCAGATCGGAGCATGTATGGAGTATCGCATTCTGTATGATCCTTTTATCTCATTGAACCTGGAAGAGAACTTGGCCACATCGTTCTCTGCTTCGGAGAATATTTCCCACAGCTCAAAATCCTTTGATACCATTTCCATGACCTTTTCAGGGTCCTCTGTGCCGAATTGTGTGCACGACATCCCTATCATGCCCTCACCTCTTCGCCGTCCACCGTTCTCGGCGCTATGCTGTCTATAGTTAACTCGGGATCATCGGTCTCAATGGTGACCCGCATTGTCCCCAGAACCGTATTTGGATCAGTGAACGAAACCTTCCCGACGAAAGCGACCTGCTTATTCAGATGCACCGTGATGGAACCGCCTCTGATCCCTTTGAACATCATCGACCTTGTGCTGTCCAGGATCTTTTGCTTACGTATCAGATCATGGAACCTGCCCGCGCTTGCCTTCCCTTCGAACCCGCTGCCGGTCTCTTCGAGCAAGGCGTCGGGGAAAATGTTCAGGATCGCCCCCCTTACCTTTTCCGGATCCTCGCTGGGACATACCGGACATGATATCGAAACCGTGACCATAATACGGGCAGGCATTGTGCGTATTTAACTGCCTTTGCGGAGCGGTTTCTGAGAAGAACTATCTTTTGTTTTAAGTCCAAGCATGAACAGAAAATAATGGATTCTGAATAATGTTCAGAAACTGCCAGGATATAAAACTGGCCTTAGCATCCAAGAATAAAAATACAGGTGGGCGGAAACAGCGAGCCCTTGCCCAGCGGGGCATTACGCCACCGACGTGCTCCTTATTGCCGCTGTTCCGCCTGATAAATTGTTTGGAAACTGTTTTTCTGCATTACGCAGATTTCTTTGTTAAATCGAAAACTAACTCGGCGACGGAAAAGTCCACGACAAATCTGTAAATTATGTGCGTATCGGATTCAATGTAGAAGTATAGTTTCGTTCCATCTATGGGGTCGACGTATTCCCACAACTCAACAGATATGTCGCCATCAATAGTGGTTATGGCGGTTGTTCCTCCTTTGTGCTCAGCATCGACCGGTAGCCCCTGGGGGAAATCGCTGATGAAGTACGTCGTGCCGCCGCCATATGCGGTGAAGTCATACATCACACCATACTGATCATCAACGCAGTCGGCCACACACACTATCTTTGCATCAAGTGTAAGTCCTTCTACTTTACAAACATAGTCATAAGTCATGCCGACTGACTTGGATTCTTTGTATGATGTTTGCCATTTGAGCTCATATCCCACCAATATTTGTGTCATGCTCATTCCCAGTAAGGATATTTCCTCCTTATACGGCAGTCCGTTCGAAGGGTCGACATATGCTTTAACCTGGGCCGTCATTCCAGATACTTGCTGGGTAAACTCCTGTATCTGAAGGGTCTTTTTGCCGTCGATCGTATCAAGCTCTTCTGTACCGGTAACCTTTACTGGTGTTCCTCCTTTCGGGGACATTCGATAGGCAGTGGTAGTTGACGCGTCTTCTACTTCTTTTTCCATGATCAAATACTCATCGGCATTCTGTCCGATGAAGTGTATTTCAAACATTCCGAGTGTTTCTCCGCCCATAGAAACCTCGTATTTCATCGTTGTTCCAGGTGCCACTTCTTCTTTTTCATTATCAGCGGACAATACAATGTACGCCACCGCGGCAGCGATGACCACAATGACCACTGCCGCGATCACCAGAATCGTGCTTATCCCGGCCCTGTCCTTTCGCATTCCCTTCATAAACTCCATCATAGATCCTCCTCACTGGATACAACCAAGAAGGGAGTTACACGTATATAGCTGGCATACTCGGCGCAAAAGCCCAGGCCTGTGGGCGGCTGATCCATTCCTTCTGCTTTGATGTCTTGTTCAAGATCTTGGTCATTTTGGGACCGATGCCTGCTCAGAAAATTTCCCCGGAACCATGTGTCAAAAGGGTATTTAGCGATGTACCGTATAGCGTATGTTATGAGGTCGGAGGTACTGAATGCGGCGGCGAGGAGGAACCTTTTCTTCTCCCCTGATGCACTAGAGATGGTGCTGTCAAACACCGATCCCATGGCCTTTACCAACACTATTCTGGCTACGCTTTCCGAGAGTTCCATGTTCATCGAGAAGAAGGACATTATGGGTTTCGCTGCCGGAGACGTCGCTATCGAGCCCGACAGGAAACCCGTGACCCCCAGGAACAAGAAGCACAGCGACATTAACGTCATTCCCGGAACGGATGTCACGGGAGATTCCACCTGCGAGGGTAAGATCACTGATTTTGCCGCTTATTTCAAAAGCAGGTTCTTCGCTCTTAAAAAGCTGATCGAAAAAAGAAGGGATTTCGGAACGTCCGTCCAAATAACCCGGGCGCTGACCCTCGGAAGGGAGACGCAGATAATCGGAATGATCTACGAAAAGAAGGAAACGAAGAACGGCCACACCACCCTGCTGCTCGAGGATGACTCCGGAACATGTACCGTGCTGATATCCAAGGATTCCCCCTGTTCCGAAGAGATGTTCGTCAATGACGAAGTGATAGGCATATCCGGAAAACCCTCGACAAGAGGGGACCTTTTCATCGCAGACAAGATATTCAGACCAGACATTCCCGCCGGACGGACATGGGTGCCGTCAGATTCGGTAGCCTCGGTTGCGTTCCTTTCGGACATCCATGTGGGAAGCTCCACTTTCCTGGAGAAAGAATGGAAGAGGATGATGAATTGGCTGAAAGCCAACTCCTATGACATGGACCTTGATTACCTCATACTCCCTGGAGATGTGGTCGACGGGATAGGGATATTCCCGGGGCAGGAAGAGGAGCTCAAAATAGCTGATATATATGGGCAGTATGAGGTGCTCGGAGAGTATGTCAAGGATATCCCCGATCATATCAAAGTGGTCATCCAGCCAGGCAACCATGACGCCGTGAGGCTGGCTGAGCCTCAGCCGGCACTGAACAGAATATTCACCAAAGGTTTTGATTCCAATGTGATCCTGGCAGGAAATCCGGTCGGCATGGAGATAGAGGGCAGGACCATCCTTTCTTATCACGGCAAGAGCATCGACGACTGGGTGGCAAGCGTGCAGAAGCTGAGTTACGACGATCCCATCAGCGTAATGAAGGAGATGCTGATCAGACGCCACCTCTCCCCCATGTACGGAGGGAAAACGGCCATGGCGCCGGAGAAGAAGGATTACCTGATCATAGAGAAGGCCCCGGACATATTCGTCTCCGGCCATGTGCACGGCGCTGGAAAGATGGATTACCGCGGCACCAAGATCATAAACGCATCCGCGTGGCAGGACCAGACCGAATACCAAAGGGCGCATAATTTTAACCCGAATCCGGCGATAATGCCGGTCGTCCACTTGGGCACGGGCGCCGTGAAGATGATGGATTTCACTAAATGAACGGATCTGTGTTTTAATAAACTTCCAGAAAAAAGAATTTGTTTTAAATGGTTTAAAGGGCGTAAACGAAGACCAGGACGATCAGGATGAAACCGAGGATGAGCATGAGGTACGCCGTGGCCCAGATGAATGTGAAGACCCTTCTCAGTTTTTTCGGGTCTTCGTTTATCTCGTTCACGCGCTCCTTGAAAGATCTCACTCTGCGGCCTCTCCTTTCTTCTTCAGGTGTTTGAGGCGGGTCGTGTTCTCCCTTTCCATCTCTTCGAGACGGAACTTGACGAACCTCTCCGACTCCTTGAGCTCGGGTATGATCTTGAACTCAAGGGCGTTGACCCTCCTCTTGGTCTTCTCTATCTCATCCAGCAGCTTCTTCATGGTGGTCTCGACCTCGGCCGCGCGGACCAGGGTGTCGAGGAGCTTCTCAAAGGCCATCGCGGCCTCTTCGATATAGGCGGACGTCTCGACCACACCGTATCCCTTTTCGGTCATCTTGGTGCGGATCGAAGTGGCCTCCACCTTAGGGACCATCATTCCCATTATGCTCTTACTGCCAAGTTTGACCTGCGGTTCCGTTTTGAGGGCGTATGCCGCGCTCTTAACGGCGATCTCCCCTTCGACAGCGCGCGCGATGGTTATCTTCTCCATCGCCGCCTCATAATCAGAGGAAACACCCTTACGCATCTTCTTGGCCTTTTCCAGAACCTCGAAGAACTCGATGATGAGGCCGTCCCTCTTCATCTTCATGATCTTGTATCCGCTCTCGGACAGCTTGATCTTTTTCTTGAGGTCCAGAAGGACCGAACGGGTCGGGGTGATATCTTGGCTTCCCATGTGCTCACTTCTTCAGATACTGCTCGATGTATTTACGGTCGATCCTCGTCAGCTGATCCACGTCAAGCTCTCTCATGATCTCCCAGGCGATCTCAAGGGTCCTTTCTATCGAACGGTCCTCATCAAGGCCCTGGCGGACGACGCGGTCCTCGAATATGTCCGCGAAGTCCAGGAACTTTCTGTCCTTTGCAGATAGCGAGTCCTTTCCGACGATGGCCACCAGGCCGCGGAGGTCCTTGCCTTCCGCATACGAAGCGTACAGCTGGTCCGATACCGCTTTGTGGTCATCGCGGGTCTTGCCTTTTCCGACACCGGAGTTCATCAGACGGCTCAGGGATGACGAAACGTTCACCGGCGGGTAGATACCGTTGCGGTGCAGTTCTCTTGAAAGAACTATCTGCCCTTCGGTGATGTACCCTGAAAGATCGGGGATCGGGTGGGTTATGTCATCGCCCGGCATCGAGAGGATGGGGATCTGGGTGATCGAACCTTTCTTCTCTTTGATTCTTCCCGCGCGCTCGTACAGCTGAGCAAGGTCGGTGTACATGTAGCCGGGGTATCCGCGTCTTCCGGGAACCTCTTCTCTCGCCGCGCCGACCTGACGCAGTGCTTCGCAGTAGTTGGTTATGTCCGTCATTATGACAAGAACCTGCATTCCGAGTTCGAACGCCATGTATTCCGCCGTTGTCAGACCGAGACGGGGCGTGACGATACGCTCGACCGCCGGGTCGTCGGCAAGGTTCAGGAAGACCACCGCGCTCTTCAGAGCGCCGGTCCTCTCGAACTCCTTCATGAACATCTGCTTCTCTTCGTTCGTTATACCCAGCGCGATGAACACCACCGCGAACTCCTCGTTCTCTCCGAGGACCTTCGCCTGCCTCGCGATCTGCAGGGCGATCTCATTGTGAGGAAGTCCGGCTCCCGAGAATATAGGCAGCTTCTGTCCCCTGACGAGGGTGTTCATTCCGTCGATCGTCGAAATGCCGGTCTGAATGAAATCGGCCGGACTGTCCCTTGCCCAGGGGTTGATGGCCGCTCCGACTATGTCAAGTTCCTTGTCGGGAACGATCCTTGCTCCTCCGTCGAGAGGCTCTCCCGCTCCGGACAGGACCCTTCCGAGCATTTCCTTTGAGACGGGCATCTTCATGGTGTCGCCGAGGAACCTCACGGACGCCTGCCTGTCTATGCCTGAGGTGCCCTCGAATATCTGGACGACTACGATCTCGTCGGATGTGTCGAGGACCTGGCCTCTTTTCATCGATCCGTCGGAAAGTCTTACGCTGACCATCTCTTGGTAGCCGACCGGTTCCGTCTTCTTGACAAAGACCAGCGGTCCGGCTATCTGGGAGACCGTCTTGTACTCTTTGGATACTTTTGCTTTTGACATTGTTCTCACGCCCTCAGTCCTTCGAACTGCTCCTCCATGTCCTTGGACACGGCCTCGAGTTCAGCGTCAACGTTCTCTTCATATTTGGCCTGGTTGAACCTCTGCCTCACCGGCAGGTACGCTATCTTGTCGACCTGCACTCCGGACGCGAGCGCGTTGGCCGCGAGATCCGAATATTTCTTGATGAGGGTCATCATAGTGTACTGTCTGCTTATGGGGCAGTACGCGTCCACGGGGTGGTAGGCGTTCTGCTGCAGGTATATCTCGCGGATCATCCTTGCGACCTCCAGCGTCATCTTCTGCTCGTCCGGCAGAGAGTCTGATCCGACCATCTGCACGATCTCCTGCAGCTCCGACTCTTTCTGAAGGACCTGCATCGCCCACGCCTTGAGGTCCGGGAAGTTCTCCGCCACATTCTGTTTGTACCAGCTGCTGAGCTGTTTATCGTACATTGAGTATGATGTCAGCCAGTTGATGGTTGGGAAGTGCCTCCTCTCTCTCAGTTTGGTGTCAAGCGCCCAGAACACACGGACGATACGCAGAGTGTTCTGCGTGACCGGCTCGGACAGGTCCCCTCCTGGAGGGGATACCGCTCCGATGACGGAGATCGATCCGGTCTCGCCGCCAAGTGCCTTTGCACGGCAGGCGCGCTCGTAGAATTCCGAGAGGCGGCCCGCAAGGTACGCGGGATATCCTTCCTCTCCGGGCATCTCTTCCAGTCTTGACGATATCTCACGCATGGCCTCCGCCCACCTTGAGGTGGAGTCCGCCATCAGCGAGACGTCGTATCCCATGTCTCTGAAGTATTCTGCTATCGTGATGCCTGTGTAAACGGACGCTTCTCTCGCCGCCACCGGCATGTTGGATGTGTTCGCGATCAGGACCGTCCTGTTCATCAGGGACTCTCCGGTGGTCGGGTCGACCAGTTCCGGGAATTCTGTCAAAACCTCGGTCATCTCGTTGCCGCGTTCGCCGCATCCTATGTATACCACTATCTCTGCATTGGAATATTTGGCCAAGGACTGCTGCGTGACCGTCTTTCCGGTGCCGAACGCGCCGGGAATGGCCGCCGCTCCGCCCTTCGCAAGGGGGAACATCGTGTCCAGAACCCTGAGTCCGGTGACCAGCGGTATGTCCGGCTGCAGCTTTTCTTTCACCGGTCTCGATACACGGACCGGCCATTTCTGCATCAGGCACACGTCCTGTCCGTCGACCTTCGCCACTACATCCTCGACAGTGTATTTGCCTGCGGATATGTCGCTTACCTTTCCTTTTCTGAATGTCGGAGGGACCATGATCTTGTGGAGCATCGGACCTTCCATGACGGTACCTATCACCTGTCCCGCCTCGACCTCTTCGCCGTTCTTTACGGTGGGCTTGAATTCCCACTTCTTCTCTCTTTCCAGTCCAGGTGCGGAAACACCGCGGAAGATGTAATCCCCCATTTTGTCCCTGAGAACGGGAAGCGGCCTCTGAATCCCGTCATAAACGGAGGTCAGAAGTCCCGGACCGAGTTCCGCGACAAGAGGGAGCCCGGTATTAGTGACCGGCTCTCCGGGTTTTACGCCCGAAGTATCCTCATAAACCTGGATGATAGAGTAGTCGCCTACGATCTTGATGACCTCGCCCATGAGACCTTCGTTCCCTACCTGTACCACATCATACATCTTGGGGGTGATCCCGGTTGCCGTCACCACAGGACCTGCGACCCTGTAGATTACACCTTTTGTACTCATTTACTCATCCTCTGTTTTGTATAAATCAACGCCAATTGCTCTTTTGACCTTCTCGCGAAGGTCGCTTTCGTCTCCGCCCACCGGTACGACCACGGGCCGGATTGAATCAAGGACCTTCGACCTCACGTTATGCGGGAGGTAGTTCAGATCCTCCGCATCGACCGCCAGGATGCCTATGTCGGCGTCTGACATGGCCGCCCCTATTACGTTCTGGTAGTTGCTTTCGTCCGCCACGAACACGCGCCTCAGCCCAGCCAATCTGAACCCCAGCACGAATTCCTCGCTGCCCACTACTGCTATCTCCATCAGATCACCAACAGTCCTTTGATTGTCTCTCTGTTCAGACCGCTCTGCGTTCCCCTGGCTATTATCCTGATGTTCCTGACCTCGTTCTCTTTGTTAATCATATAGTCGATCACCGGGGTCACGGACAGCGGATACAGGTGCGAGAACTTCTTCGCTTTCTTCATCTCGTATCTCTTAAGCGTCAGCACGGCATCCCTGATATTGCTGGCTTCCAGCGCGCCTCTTATCTCCTCGCCGAATTCGAGCTGAGACAGCTCGGACATCATCGAATCGATGGTCTCCGCGTTGGCCAGAAGCGCCAGTAGCCTCTCGTCTATCCTTCTCCCTCTGGGGATGATGTACTTCATCACCTGTTCTCCGTAGATACCTTCGGCCTTAAGCTTCAGGATGGTCTCGAAGTTCTTTATGTCCACCTGCTCCCTGATATAGGTGAGGAAGATGTACGAGGGTCTCGACAGCGGGTCGATGCTGCGTATCAGTCTCTCATAGTGTATTATATCCAAGAAGTCCTCGATCTCCCCCAGGTTGCCGCTCGCCTTATAGGCGGACAGGACCTCCGCGGGGATGTTCACGTGAGCCATCTTCCCGAAGTTTGAAACGATGTCGTCGACATTGTCGATAGAGATCAGCTTTTCCAATGATTCGGCGCCGACGCGGCCCGCGGGAACGAGGTCCTCTCGGATACCGTCCGCGTCCAGACCGTATGACTTCCCGCGGAGTATGACCTTCAGGTTCCATACGTCCCATTTGTCAAGATATGCGGATACCATACTGTAAAGCTCTCCCGTAGACGTCGAGAGGATGCTTCTGAACACCTTTGCCATGTTCAGATGGGTTGCATGCTCAAGAAGATCGAGCCCCGACATTCTTCCCGCCAGGTCCGTCATCTCTTTGCTGTATCCGGTCTCGCTTATGTAGCGGGATATCTCCGGCACGGTCATCATCAGCATCTTGTCGTAATCCTCCTCTTTCATCAAGAGGGATTTCTTGGCCTTTACTCTGGCCGAGGTGTACGCATAGTTGCCTTTGCTTCTGTTGCGCCCGAACATGTGTCTCACCCGAACAGGATGTCGGACAAAGCCTTTATCTCACTGTCCCAGATCGTCTGAAGGATCGTCTCGTACTGCATGTCCACCTCTACGGTGTCGTCCTCGCTCTGGAGGATCATGCCCGCACGTACCTTCGGGTCCGTCTTGACCGATTTGACACCGAGATCCTTTGCTGTGAAGTCATCCTTCGGAGATATCACCGCCCTTGGCTTGTCGATGACGGTCTTTGCTGAGTCCACCATCCTCTTGTACTGCTCCAGCTTAACGTCCCTGGGAGCAGCCTCGAGGTCGGCGAGCATCGTCTCGAAAGCCTCGGCCAGGATCTCCTTCTTTTTAGACAGGACTATCTTCTTGCTTTCCAGCTCCGCGCTTGAAAGCTCCTGGCGTTTGAGACGCTCAATTTCCTCTTTGAGCTTCTTGTCCTCTTTTTCTTTCATGTCAGATATAACTGCCTCCGCCTCGGCCAGGATGGCCTTCACTTCCGCTCTGGCCTGCGAGTCTATCTCGCCTGCCCGCAGCTCGGCGGACGCCGTGATCTCCTTCATGACGTTATCTAATGCCATATTAAGGCCTCAGATGCTTACAATGCGAAGAGTGCGATGATAGCTATGACAAGACCGAAGATGACGATGGTCTCGGGAATGATCACGAAGATCATTGCCCTTCCGAACATGCCCTTGTCCTCGGTTATGGCTCCTATTGCCGCCGCAGCCGCGTCTTTCTCTCCCATTCCTGACCCGATACCGGAAAGCCCGACGGCGAGTCCCGCTCCTATTGCAGCGTATCCTGCTGCATCTCCTTCCAATGCCATTTTTATACCTCTCTATTTGTTTCCGCTTTTGTTAAGAATGTTTTAATGCGTTTGATCTTCAACGGTTCGTATTCCGTTCCGCCTCCTTCGTAGAACTTGGTCATCAGCTCCACGAACTGCAGCCTTAAGGCGTGCAGTCCCGCCGACAGTATTCCCAATGTCCATACGACGAAATGCAGGAAACCTAAGAATAACAAACACGGTATGAGTATGTATGCACTTGGCCAGACTACTGCGTGGGTCATTCCCATGAGCAATCCGAACACGATGTAGTTGAAAGCCATAGCCATGCCGGCCTTGGACATTCCAATGGCCGCTAAACGTGCATATGACAATATCATTCCGAGGATGCCCGGCAATTCAAGTATCGCCTGGGCGCCTTCCATCTTGATATTCAGTGCCACCCCCACTACGAGCAGCGCGACCCCTGTTATGAGGAGATACAGGACCAGTCCCTCCATATCTACACTGCTGAACAGCCACTGGGTCAGCGCATAACATAACACCACCATTCCAATGAACTGGATGATCCATCCGCCCTTTTCAAGGAAGGCGTGTTTGCTGCTGTGCTGTCTCCTTATGTTCATGTAGCCGCATATGTATCCTATCATGATGTGGATTATTCCCACGTAGATCGTGAGCTTCAGCAGCATGACTACCTGGTCCCCGAGCTTCGAAACCCCGTGACCGTTGACCATTATCCCGCTGAACCAGTCCGGCAGGCTTATGCCGAGCAGTCCTTCCCACGTAATACCCACAGGCGGAGCCCATGCGCCGTGTTCGCCGATAAAGTGCATTCCGAGCGCTTCTCCGAAGAAGAAGAACCCGAAGACGAATGACCATATGCCTCCGAAGAACAGCACCGTGGCGATCGCGCGCCAGTCCTTGTGGTGCGTGACCTTGAGGCCGTACGCTCCGATTATTATGAACGGGATCGCGTAACCGCAGTCCCCTATCATGAATCCGAAGAACAACGGAAGGAAGAACATGATCAGGATCGAAGGATCGATCTCCTGATATTTCGGGGTCGAGACCAGACTTGTGGCATACTCGAACTCCTTTGCGATTATTCCGTTGTTGCCCTTAGAGGGTGCGGTCTTGAATCTCTCCTCCGCTTTTTCCTCTTCGTGCAGGTTTCTGCCGCGGGTCTCCTCGAATTCTACGTGAATGTCATTGCCCAACCTTGATTCCAGTTCGGCCGACACCGCCTGCAGTTTCTTCGTAGGCACCCATGCGTCCATTATGTATGTGTATTCCCCAGTAGCGATCCTGAGCGGGACCTCTCCCTTCTCGATCTCGATCGTGAGCTCCTCGTCAGACGCACGCAGGAATGCTTTGTGTTTCATCTGAAGCGCTTCGACCTCTTTCTCTACTGAGTCCAATTTTGCGGCGAGGTCCGTCAGGTTCTCGTTGGTCACAACGAGCGCCTCAGACACCGGCCCTTCTCCTTCCGGCACGGCTATCTCCGCGAAGCCGTACTCGGAGAGTATCGACGACGCTTTGCTTTCGTCCTCAGCCCTTACGAACACTGCCACCGTCCCGCCTTCTTTCTTTTTGAAAGAGACGAAGACCTCGGAGTCCTCAAGCGCTTTGAGCGCCTCGGAGGGATCTCCTTTCACCGTTCCGGCGATGACCGCCAGACTCCTGTACCCCGAAAAGAGTTCAAGGTCCACGGGGAACGCCGCGAGAAGTTCTAAACTTTTTTTCTTAATGTTTAATTCAGTGATCCTCTGATTGAGACCATTCCTTACGTCAAGCACCCTCAGGACCTCGGCTTCGACGTCCTCGATGCTGCCGGATGATATCTGGCCCCTTATTTCTCCTACAGAAACCCGGGCCGTCTCGGTGGTATCTCCTATTCCGAGCTCTTTTTCCATTGCCTTCACCCTGAGCAACCTCTCGGATGCTTTGGCGTTCGTTGGCAGGGGAGTCCCGATGGACATACCGTCCGCGCCGCTGGTATGATCTATCACGTGGAGCGCCTTTACGCTGTAGAAGGCCTCAATGGCCTCCTCCAAGCGGGATTTGGTGCCCACTACCACGATCCTACTCATCGACTCAGGAAGTGACATTTATGGTCCTCTCGAATTTTTCGATTAGAAATTCATTCACTTCTTTGATCTTTTTGGCAGAAGATTTCTCAATGGATTTGGCCTCGTTCTCACCGGCGGCAAGAAGTTCCTCCCTCTTTTCATTAAGCGACCTCTGCTCATCCGCGACTGCGGATTCGTGGCTGCTGCGCATCTCTGCCTCAGCATCTTGAATTCTCTTCACAGAATCTCTGCGGGCCTCTGCGATAGCTGCTTTTTTGTCTGCCTCGGCCTTTTCGACCTTGGCGTCAGCCGCCGCTTCAGCCTTCTTTATTTCCGAAAGTATGTCAGTTCGGCTCAATTTACACTCCCCGACTCATTTGTCGTCCATTGGTATTGAGTGGTTATACTTAAGCGTAATTGTCCGATCGGGGAGGCTTTACCCCAATGGGGAGCATCCGGCCGTTTCCGGGAAACAGCGGACCTTTATCTTGGTCTCGGAAAGAAGATCCTTTGACAGATCATCCACATACCCAGTCTTGTAAACTACTTCGACTATTCCGGAATTGATAAGTATCTTTGTGCACATGGAACATGGGAACGTTGTTGTGTAAATGGTGGCATCTTTAACGCTTACTCCGAAGTACGCCGCCTGCGCAACGGCGTTCTGTTCGGCGTGCACCCCCCTGCACAATTCATGCCTTGTGCCAGACGGTATGTTCAGCTGCTCCCTTATGCACCCGAGGTCCTCGCAGTGCCTTGTGCCCTTGGGCGATCCGTTGTATCCTGTGGAAAGAACATGCTTATCCTTCACGATGACCGCCCCGACCCTCCTCCTTACGCATGTCGACCTCTGTGCGGCAAGTTCGGCCATGCTCATGAAATACTCATCATTGGAGGGCCTGTCCATGCCTTGGAGTATGGCTTTACCTTTTTATAATTATAACCCGGCGATCTTGTTCCGAGGGGCTTCACCGGTCGGATGAAGGGTTCCGTTTTTCATTTTCTCTCGCCCCCCCCCCGCTTGGCGGAGGCGTCCGGAGAGCGGAACGTGCCGCTATATATACTATATAGAATCATATTTAAAGTGACCCTAAAGGAGGGGGTTAAAAATGAAAAACAAAAAGGGTATTTTGGCACTTACAGTGCTATTGGCATTAGTGGTTGTTACCATACCTGCCATCGCTTTTTCAGCGGATGGAGATGGTAACGATCTCGAAATAAACGCACAAAATTTTGGCGGGTCAAGTTATGATTTTTATAAATCAGTAACAGCAGCATCTGATGGGTTTGTCGCTGTGGGACACACATATGCATTCGGCAACGGCGATTGGGCGGGCGTGACCGGCAAGGGTGACATTGACGCGACCATCGTGAAGTATGACAACGACGACGACGTTGTGTGGGCGAAGAACTTCGGCGGATCTGGCACCGATTACTTTGAATCTGTGACCGCGGTATCCGACGGCTTTGTCGCCGTGGGATACTCAAGTGGAAATTCATTCGGCAACGGCGATTGGGCGGGCGTGACCGGCAAGGGCAACGTTGACGCGATCGTCGTGAAGTATGACAACAACGGCGACGTGGTGTGGGCGAAGAACTTCGGCGGATCTCATGATGATCGCTATTACTCTGTGGTAGCGGTGTCTGACGGCGTTGTCGCCGTGGGATATTCGAGTGGAAATTCGTTCGGCAACGGCGATTGGGCAGGCGTCGCGAGCAAGGGCAACGTTGACGGAATCATCGTGAAGTATGACAACAACGGCGACGTTGTGTGGGCGAAGAACTCCGGCGACATGAAGAATAACATGTATTACTCGGTGACGGCAGTACCTGGCGGCGTTGTTGCTGTTGGGTATTCAAGTCAGGGGTCCTTCGGCGTCGGCGATTGGTCAGGTGTGACCGGAAAAGGTAGCAATGATGCAATCGTCGTGAAGTATGACAACAACGGCGACGTTGTGTGGAAGAAGAACTTCGGCGGAGCTAGTGCAGAGTCTTTTGAATCTGTGACGGCAGTACCTGGCGGCTTTGTCGCCGTGGGACAAGCATATCCTGATTCATTCGGTAGCGGTGACTTGGCCAGCGTTACGGGAAAAGGCGACAAAGATGCGATCATCGTGAAGTATGACAACAACGGCGACGTGGTTTGGGCGAAGAACTTCGGCGGATCTGGCATCGATTACTTTGAATCTGTGACGGCAGTGCCTGACGGCATTGTCGCCGTGGGGTATTCACAACCTGAATCATTCGGTAGCGGTGACTTGGCCAGCGTTACGGGAAAAGGCGACAAAGATGCGATCATCGTGAAGTATGACAACAACGGCGACGTTGTGTGGGCGAAGAACTTCGGCGGATCTTCAGAGGACCATTATTTCTCTGTGACAGCGGTGCCTGACAGCGTTGTCGCTGTTGGGTTTTCAAGTCCGGGGTCCTTCGGCAACGGCGATTGGGCAGGTGTTGCAGGAAATGGCGTCCAGGATGCAATCGTCGTGAAGTATAGTGCAACTATTCTGGTTCCTGTCACGGACATAACCGGGGTGCCTTCGACAGCCACGGTCGGAACACCATTGACCCTAGCGGGAACAGTTGTTCCATCCAACGCTACGAACCAGACCATAGTATGGTCTGTTAAGGATGCGGGAATGACTGGTGCCTCCATCAGCGGAAATGTGTTATCCGCAGCCGCATCAGGCACAGTTGTCGTGACGGCGACAATCGCAAACGGCTCCGCGCTTGGAGTAAACTTCACAAAGGACTTCACCATAAGCGTGGCGGGCGTTGTTACGATTCCCATCGAGGGCAAATGGAACTTTGGCGGGCATGGTATGGACTATTATGAGTCAGTAACTACTGTATCCGATGGCATCGTCGCCGTTGGGCGTTCAAGCGCATTCGGCAGCGGTGACTGGGCAGATGCCACGGGGAATGGTAGTTACGATGCGATCATCGTGAAGTATGACAACAACGGCGATGTGGTGTGGAAGAATAACTTCGGCGGGCCTGGAAATGACTCCTATTATGCAGTGACTGCGGTATCTGATGGCGTTATCGCCGTGGGGCATTCGGATCCTGGTTCATTCGGCAGCGGCGACTGGGCGGGTGTCGCGGGGAAAGGCCACACTGATGCAATCATCGTGAAGTATGACAACAACGGCGACGTGGTTTGGGCGAAGAACTTCGGCGGATCGGACAGTGATTACTGTAATTCCGTGATAACGGTTCCCGGCGGGTTTGTCGCCGTGGGGTATTCTTACGGATTCGGCAACGGAGATTGGACCGGCCTCACGTGGAAGGGCGGCTACGATGCGTTCATCGTGAAGTTTGACAACAATGGCGATGTGATATGGAAGAATAACTTCGGCGGGTCCGGCTACGATTATTATGAATCTGTAACGGCGGTATCCGGCGGATTTGTCGCCGTGGGGTATTCAGACAACAGTTCCTTCGGCAATGGCGATTGGACCAGCGTCGCGGGAAAAGGCGGCGTTGATGCGATCATCGTGAAGTATGACAACAACGGCGACGTGGTGTGGGCGAAGAGCTTCGGCGGGTCGGACAATGACTATTATTACTCAGTGACGACGGTATCCGACGGCGTTATCGCCACAGGGTCCTCGTATCCAGGGTCCTTCGGTAACGGAGATTGGACGAACGTTGCGGGGAAGGGTAGTTACGATGCATTCATCGTGAAGTATGACAACAACGGCGACGTGGTTTGGGCGAAGAACTTCGGCGGGTCCGGTGCCGATTATTATTACGAAGTGACGGCAGTGTCTGATGGCGTTGTCGCCGTTGGGTATTCACAAACATTAATCAATGGCGACTGGGCGGGCATTGGAGGCATATATAATGCAATTATCGTTAAATATGATGATAACGGCGATGTCGTGTGGAAGGAGAACTTCGGCGGTGTCAGTCGGGATGAATTTTTATCGGTGACTGCCGTGTCCGACGGCATTGTCGCTGTGGGGTTTTCAAGTCCGGGGTCCTTTGACAGCGGCGATTGGACAGGTATTGCAGGAAATGGCTCACTAGAAGCGATCATAGTGAAATACGCAACCGGAGGATAAACCCAAAGAGGAGATCATCTGCATACTTTCGGGAAAGAACTATCTATTACCCGCATAGATATCCGGATCGAAGAGGCGGATGACCTCCTCACAAAACTTTTTTACTAGGCAAATTTTGGAATGATGTCAGCGGACCGCTTTATCCTGTCATGGAAGGACCGACAGACAATATATAATAATAATCAAGACACATACTCCAGATGTGGACAAGGATGTCAAGCATGCAGTAATCGTGGTCATCGCCGCGGTCATCATCGTAGCCGTCGCTTTCGTCGGCGTCTCCACGGCCTCGGGCGTCAGCCCTTTTCAGACGGTCATCGAATCCGGAAGCATGCAGCACGGGATAGGGTCGGAGATCGGTATCATTGACACCGGGGACGTGGTCATCCTTAAGAGTAAAGATAAGGTCGATATCCGGACATTCGTCGACGGTTACAAAACAGGATACAAGAAGTTCGGCAATTACGGCGATGTCATAATCTACGGCCGGGATACCGGCAATCCCATAATACATAGGGCCATCCTCTGGCTCGATTATAACGGCGACGGCACCTGGAGCGCCCCCAGTCTGAAAGACTACCCCTCGGATCTCTGGTCCTGCGCAAGCGGTGATGATTACAATAAACTGTCCGGGTGGCTTTCTTTGACGAATATGGGTTACACCAACACGATATATGCTGCCTTGGATCTAAACACGCTTGTGAGCGTCAAACCAGCCAGCGGATATATTACTATGGGGGACAACAACCCGGGATTCGACCAGCCGGCCAGCGTAAGCGGGGTGAACGGCCTGATATCATACGAACAGATAAGATCGGTCGCATGGATAGAGGTGCCTTGGGTGGGGGCGTTCAAAATGATCTTAAATGATAATAAAGATGCTCTGGAAAGATGGGTTCCCAATACGATACCCAACCTCACCGCCGCCTCTCTGCTTGTATTGTTCCTTATTATCGGTATAAGTTTCCTTTTTGATTACAGATTTTTCTGGAAATACAGAAAAGAAATGAACGAAGAACTATACGCCCCCGCCCCCCTATTTCCAGTGGAAGATGAAGATGATGAATAACATCACAATAGCTTGGTCTGTTTGATCTGTTTATGTTTCAGCAATGGCTCGAAAAGCTCGTCTTTCATTATGAATTCAATAATTTCTTTATTGATGTTGAGCTCTATCTCCCTGGTCCTTCCGTTCCTTCCGAAAGACTTGACCCTTGCGTGTATTATTCCAAGCATATCCAACTCAGATATAAGATCCGCAACCCTTTTTTCTTTTAAGGTGTTGAAGCTCAATATATTACATATTTCCTTATAGACAGAATAGACATCGCCTGTTATCACAGCCGTATCCTTTCTTTCATGATTCTCTATTATACTTCTCAATACTATCTTTGACTGAGCGGGGAGTGTCTTTATCACTTCCACCACAGCATCCATCTCTATTCTGTTCCTTGCGGATTTGACATGAGCTTCCGTAATGGATATATCCCCATTTCTTTCAGCGATCTCCGCCGAGACTCTGAGAAGATCCAATGCTTTTCTTGCGTCGCCGGAATCCTGAGCCGATAACGCTGCGCAATACGGGATCACTCCATCCTCCATTACTCCCGGTTCAAACGCGAGTTTGGCCCTTCCTTTAAGAATATCTTGTAACTGTTCTGCATTATATGGGGAGAATACTATTTTCTCTTCCCCAAGTCTGCTTTTTATCTTCGGAGATATAAGTTCCATGAATTTTGTATTGTTAGTAACTCCGATTATTGATATCTTTGAATTCTTTAGTACTTCATTCATTGTTGTCAGGAAATAGAATATATCATCCCCGCTTTTCTGAAGGACCCTGTCTATCTCATCTAAAACAATTATCAGCACTTTATTACGTTCATCAACGTATTGTATTATTGTATCATAGACCCTATCCAAACTCCATCCTGTGAAAGGTATCCTATTATTCTGGTCTTTGATTATCTGATTGGAAATATTGAAAAGGATTGCATATGAATTGTCAACGATCTCACAATTCACATAGACAAAACTGCAATTTTCTTCTTCAGGATCAGCTTTCTTCAATTCTTTTCCGATATAATGCAGAACTGCCGTTTTTCCTGTCCCGGTCTTCCCCGTAAGGAATATGTTGGATGGTCTGTTCTTATAGAGTGAAGGGGTTATTATATCGACAATATTGCTTATCTCATTCTCTCTGTGGGGAAGCTGATCAGGTATGTACGTTGTCTGAAGGATGCTTCTGTCCTTTATGAGAACGTTCCTTTTGTTTTTTGAATCGTCGAATATCCCCATTTACATCCTCTCCCCCAAAGCCCTACTACATACAAAGAAGGCTGTTATAATAGTTTCTTCTGAGAGTTTCCGGAACCTTAGTATATGTTAATTTATAGGTAGATTGTATTAGGTGAAAATATAACTTAAAAAAGGAGAATTCAGATGAAAGGATGGTTGGTCATAGGCGCTTGCATTCTCGGCATAGCCGCATTCATATTACTTATCTGGGCAATAGGTACATTTTTCTGAAAAGAAAACAAACCTCTTCTTAATTTTGATATACTGATCTAACTTTGACATTCAAAAGATGTTCCACTGGAAATAGGGGGGCGGGGGCGTTCGGAGAATGTAATATAACTGTAATTACAATCTTAAAATCCACAGGGAATATAATCACAGTATGAAAATATTTGACAGGTATTCATTGCTGTGCATCTCAGTCTCTTTTATTATCTTGGCCGCGGTGTTCGTCGACCGGGGGGAGCCGGAAGACAATAGCATAGTTGGCATAGCCTATGAAATAAAAGAGACCCAGAACGGTTTCACTTTCTTTCTGGAAGATAGCCGGGGCGGTAAGATGAAATGTTTCTCCCGCACCGAACCGACAGAGTATTTTGTATATTCCATCAAAGGAACGGCCTCGGATGACGGAAGCATATTTTTCGTCAACTCAATGAGGATTGTCTCAGAATGAATTATATCGTAATTGAAGGATGACCAAGCATGTACATTGCGGTCGACGATACGGATTCGGTCAGCGGCAATTGCACCACATTCCTTGCAACAGAGATGATATCCGAGCTCTGCGGGGACCTGGATATGATAGGATATCCCCGCATCGTCAGACTCAATCCGGCGGTCCCCTGGAAGACCAGGGGTAATGGCTCCCTTGTGATGAGGTTCGGAAGAGGCAGGGGCGAGAAGATACATGCCGGCAGCGTCGCGGGGGAGGACATCTTCTGTTTCAAAAGCGCCGCGGCGTATGAACCGGATGAGAACCGGATCCTGGAAAGGCTCATCCCCCTGATAGAAAGGAACAGCGAGCCAGATTCGGACCCGGGACTCGCGGTGAGCAGAAAGAAGCCGTCCCAGTCGATGTATTGGAAAGGGGTCAGGTCTATATTGGACAAGAGCGCCGCCGATGATGAGATCCGGAGGATCGGCGCGTTCAAATATGAGAGAGGATGCGGCCGCGGCACGATCGGTGCGGTCTGCGGGATGGCGTGGAGGCCTCGGGACAGCACCTATGAGATCCTGACATACAGACCCAGGGAGAGATGGGGGACCGAGCGCGTCTTCGATTCGCTTTCCATCAGGGATGTAGATCTCTCAATTCCTTCCACATTCAACAGCTGGGAGGAAAGGGCGCGGAAGGTCGCGATGGTACCGGCGACTCCCTGTCCGGTGATGTACGGGCTTCGGGGGGACAATGTCTCGGACCTTATGATCGGAAAAGATATGGTCAGGAGCGAAGAGACGGAACGGTGGATGATCTTCCTAACTAATCAGGGAACGGACGACCACATAATGCGCGGCCAGGCGGAATTGATTCCGAACCGTTCATACTATGTCAAAGGGAAGGTAGTAAAAAGCGGGCACATAGCAGGCGGGCACGTTCTTACCGAGATCGATACCGTGAACGGGAGGATGACCGTCGGGGCATACGAGCCTTCAAAGGAGTTCCGATATCTCTTCGATAATCTTTCGGAGGGGGATGTAATTGGAGTGATGGGGGAGCTCAGAGAGGAGCCGAGGACCCTGAATGCGGAGAAGGTGCGGGTGATATCCGTTGCCGAAAGGTATGAGAAGATCTCAAATCCGATATGCGCCGGCTGCGGCAGGACAATGGAATCCCTTGGCAGGGGCAAAGGGTACCGCTGCAGGAAATGCCATACGTCCGCCCAGCAACCCGATCTCAAAAAAGCGGTAAGATGGGTGAGGGAGGGCTGGTACGAGCCGCCCACCTCCGCCCGCAGGCACCTGTCGAAGCCGCTTAAGAGGATGGGGGCGGAGCAGCCCGTTGATTTCGTCAATAGACGTACGTGAACACCGACACCAATATATACTCCGGCTTATACTTAGGCTTACTATTTCAAAGAGGGATGTAATGGAAGAAATTGTTATACTCAGCGCAGCCAGGACTGCGATAGGAAAATACGGCGGCACGCTCAAAGGCATAAAAGTAACGGAGTTGGGCGCCGCGGCCGTCGGCGAGGCCGTCAAGAGGGCGGGTCTCGCAACGACGGACATCGAGGAATGCATAATGGGCAACGTCATCTCGACGGGCCTCGGTCAGAACCCGGCAAGACAGTCTGCCGTAGGAGCCGGCCTGCCTCTTGAGATCGGTTCGTATACTGTGAATGACGTGTGCGGCTCCGGTCTGAAGGCTGCCATGAACGCGGCAGACGCCATAAAGGCCAAAGAATATAATGTGATAGTTGCGGGAGGGATGGAGAGCATGAGCAACATCCCCTACTATGTCGACGGCGCCAGGTGGGGATTCAAGATGAACGACCAGATCATGACCGACACAATGGTCCACGACGGCCTTTGGGATGTCTTCAACAATAAACACATGGGATCCACCGGGGAGATCGTCGCACAGAGGTTCGGTGTCACAAGGCAGGACGCGGACCAGCTGGCGGTGGACAGCAACGTTAAAGCGGCCGCCGCGCAGGCGGCGGGCAGGCTGAAGAAGGAGATCGTACCGTACGTCATAAAATCCAAAAAAGGAGACACGGTATTCGAAACGGACGAGGGCGTAAGGGGGGACACGACGATGGAGTCGCTGGGATCCCTCAGGCCGGCGTTCGAGAAGGACGGGGTCGTGACGGCGGGCAACTCCTCACAGTTGAGCGACGGAGCCGCGGCACTGGTGATCGCGTCCAGGTCCTGGGCGGAAGAGCGCGGAATAAAACCGATGGCGAGCATCATCGCATACGGAGAGAGGGGAGTGGCGCCGGAGCTCATCATGGAGGCGCCGGTACCGACGACCCAGCATGTTCTGAAGAAAGCGGGGATGACCATCGACGACATCGATCTGTTCGAGCACAACGAAGCCTTCTCCACTGCTTCGTGCGCGGTAAAGAAAGCTCTGAATGTTCCAGATGAGAAATTCAACGTGAACGGCGGAGCGATAGCACTCGGACACCCGATAGGCTGTTCCGGCGCGCGTGTTCTGACCACGCTTATCTATGCTCTGCAGGACCGCAAAAAGGAAACCGGCCTGTGCACCCTCTGCCTCGGCGGAGGGAATGCGGTGACAATGATCGTCCGCAGCGAATAAGCGGGACGGCGCAAACCTCTTCACTCAAACCCCTTCTCACTTTTACAGTAAACATATTATGAATCCCCGACCATCCCTGTTCATGGAGTTGGAGCAGATCCTCGAAAAGATAGAGGGATCCAGAGAGGACATGGTACGCGTGATGTCAGAGATGATACGCATTCCTGCGATCGCTCCCGTATGCGGAGGGACGGGCGAGGGGAAGAGGGCGGACATGCTCATCGGATGCCTGGAGGGTTATGACAGCGTTGTCCGTGTCGACGTGCAGGACGATCACGATCCGAGCGCGGTAAGATCCAACATACTTGCCAAAAAGAACGGCAAAGGCAGAGGAACGGTCTGGATCGTCGCCCATACGGACACCGTCCCGGCGGATGACCTCCAAGATTGGGATACGGATCCCTTCGAGCCCGTAGTCAGGGATGGCAGGATATACGGCCGCGGGACGGAGGATAACGGTCAGGCGGTGATATCTTCGATGTTCGCCTCCAAGTTCATTCCGAAGGAGATGCTGTCAAAGAGATCCATCGGGGTGGCGTATGTCGCCGACGAAGAAATGTCAAGCAAGATGGGCATAGAGCACCTCATCAGAGAAGGGCATTTTTCCAAGGACGACGTGTTCATCGTGCCGGACTGGGGGACCCCCGGAGGAGAACTCGTCGACGTAGCGGAGAAGAATCTGATCTGGCTACAGTTCAGCGTTACCGGAAAATCTACGCACGGTTCGACCCCAGACAGCGGCGTTAACGCATTCAAGGTCGGCGCGAAGCTCCTGACGGACCTGCTGGCCGAGTTCAAGAAAGAATTCCCCAATGAGAACGAGATGTTCATTCCCAAAACATCGACATTCGAACCGACAAAATGCGGCGGCACGGTGATGAATGTGAATACAATACCGGGGAACTTCGAATTCTCCATGGACATCAGAGTCGTTCCGGAATATAATCAGGATGAGGTCCTGGCCGTAGCAGAGCGCGTTGCGAAGGCCCATGAAGAAGCGACCGGAGCGAAGATAGAGGTCCGCGAGATACAGAGGCATGTTTCCGGCGGGATATCCTCAACAGAGGGAGAGGTCTTCGAATCGCTGATGGAGTCGATAGAATCCGTCATAGGTAAAAGGCCGAGGCCGGTAGGCGTGGGCGGCGCCACGTGTGCGAACTTCTTCAGAAAGGAGGGATGCGATGCATACGTGTGGCAGCACGGCGGCGGCACCCTTCACGGCCCGAACGAGTATGCGGTCATAGACAATCTGGTGATAGATGCGAAGGTTTTCGCTTCGCTGTTCTATAAGTTATGCGTGTGATCGCATAAAAAACTGCCAGCAGGGCAGCGATCACTCTTCGTAACCTTCAAAAAGCCGCTCAAGCATCCATTCTGAATCAAAGACCTGAAGGTCCTCGTACCCCTGGCCGTCAGATACGAAAGCTATGGGCTTGCCGATGGTGTGCGCGATCGAAAGCGCGGCGCCGCCTTTGGCGTCCGTGTCTATCTTTGTAAGGACTATCGCGTCTATCCCTATTGCGGCGTCGAATACCTTTGCCTGCTCGATCGCGTCGTTCCCCGCCAGAGCATCCCCGACGAATATCTTTAAAGAAGGCTTTGAGATCCTGGCTATCTTCTTCATCTCTGCGATCAGATTGTTATTGGTCTGCATGCGGCCGGCCGTGTCCAGGAGGACTATATCCTTCCCTTTTGATCTGGCGTGCTCGATCGCATCGAATGCCACCGCCGAAGGGTCCGCGTCCTGCCCCTGTTTGACGATCTTGACCCCGACCCTCTCAGCATGGATGCTCAGCTGCTCGATCGCTCCCGCCCGGAAGGTATCGCATGCGGCTATCACCACGCTTTTTTCGTTGTCTTTCAGCCTTTTCGCTATCTTTGCGATGGTGGTCGTCTTGCCGGTCCCGTTGATGCCGACGAACATCATCACTGTCGGCCTCTCCTGCCCGTCGACCCATTTGTCGAAGTCGAACTCGTTGACCTTCAGAACGTTTCTGACCGATTCTCTGACGGCGGTCTCGACGACCTGCTCCAGTGTGTACTGTCTTCCGTATTTCTTGTTAACAAGGTTGTCCCTGACGCCCAGTATTATGTCCTGCACGACAGGATACGCCACATCTGATTCCAAAAGGACGACCTCCAGCTCATCCAGGAGGTCATCCAGCGGATCTTCCTTTATCTTCTTCCCGGAGTCTCCGACCATCTTGCCGGCGGAGGGGCCGGTTTCTTTGGGGGCCGGTTTTTTCTGTTTACCCGCCCTAAGCTGTTCTTTTCTCGAAACGGGTTTATCTTCTATCTCAGGCTCGGAGGGTACGGTCTTTTCTTCGGGCTCCTCGATCTTGATCTCATCGGCGGCGCTTTTTTCCTCCCTGTCTTCGAATATGCTCTCGGAGTCCAATTTGGATGATGATTTGTTTAAAACGTTCTTGAGCTTGGACTTCAGAGAATCGAACATGCAGCTCACTGTGTCGATCGCCGTCTGTTCTGATATTCGTTCTCGATGGCTGCCGAGAGTTCGTTGGCCATTCTCTCTATCTCATCGAGAGCGCCTATGGCCTCCCTGAGAGCATTGGAGATGTCCTTTCCGCTTGCTTCCATGAATTCCGCGGCCTCGGTCAGGTCCTTCTCGGTGGAGAGCCTGTTACCGATACCGACGATCGCCTTCTTCTTGCCGGTGACCTTTGCCGGTATGAACGAGGACGCGCCCACGGGGATAAGTATCTCGTCCCCTTCTTTTGCGTCTGCCAGCGCTTTGAAGGAATCCCGCGCTCTGTTCGTATCCTCAAGGGAGACCTGGAGCAGCCTGACCTGTCTGTTCAGAGCCTCCAGCTGGGCGGTGTAGGCGTCGAGGACCGCCATTGCCTGATGAAGCTCATTCTCATCCATCGTCATGCCCCGACTTCATATCTCACAACTTGGTTCGTGATCTGATCCGGGGAGAGCTCGGTTATCTCCGTTATGTCGATCTCCCATCTTTTGAGCCTGTGTTTGCTGCCGAGAATGGACAGAACTTTCTCCTTGACCGCTTCCTCATCCTCGGCGGAGGCCTCGATGGAGAAGGGTTGCCTCTTCCTCGGGTCAGCGTATGAACCCACTATACGGAATGCTTTCATGATGTTCATGATTTATATTTAATTAATAAAACTTTGGTAGAGACACCGTCATCAGGGCGTAAGCCGGCGAAGGTGTTCGAGACCATAATCACGTCTCAGAAGATCGGTTTCATCGTCTTCCATGCAAAACCAAGCTCCATCAGCTTTCTCCAAAGAATGCGGCGGATAGATATGCGCCTCCGGATTTACTCGCCGCACCTAACTGTATTGCAACCTCTTATTCCGCTCTATGCAGAGTCTGCCGACGGAGTTGAGTCAATGAACGACAATAAGACACAGTTGTTTGAAAATAAACACATACGCATGCTACGGGACGAAGAGAAACAGGATTGATATTTTTCTCTTGCGGATGTGGTTGGCTCGCTGACGGACAGCCCCATCCCCAGATTATCTGAAAGAACTGCGTAAACGCGATGTTATACTGGGAAACTACATAGGGACAAATTGTCCCCAGGTAGAGATGGCGGGCGAAAGCGGAGCCTTTCAAACTGTGCCCTCGCCGCATATCTCAGGAAGAGTTACAGCCGCGAGCGGATAAGTAGGAGCTTTATTCAGAAGATAGAATCTTTTTTTTCAGAGAGGTAGCCGTGGTCGGCGGCCCTCCTTCCCACAAGGAATACGGCGGCGAACTCCGGAACCTCGGTCTCTCCTGACAGTGAGAAGTGCTCCCCCTTCATATTGAATTCATAATCCTTTTTCATAGTGATCCTCACCGGGTCGTCCGAATATGACGACGGGACGGCATCCCGGAGGGGATCGAATCCCGTCAGCTCGTCCCTTGTGATGGGCGTCACTCTGAGGCCGGTCTTCCCGTGAACGGATCCTGGCAGACGTATTATCCTTTTGATGTCTGGGGTGACGGGCTTATCTACCTCGGCCGAAAGGGAAGGCGCCACATCCTCCTCCATGATCTTCACGAGCATCTCCTGGGTATTGCGGTCGAGGGTCGCCATATTGTTCTTTTCGAAAAGTTTCTTCCTTCCCGATCTGACGTCTTCCTGCATCTTGATGATTGTGCCGGTGCCGGAGGAAGAGATGGAGGGATAGGCCCTCTTAAGGACCTTCGGGTCAAGATCACACACATCGTTCACAAGGTCCATGAGTCCGACCCTCATTCTTCTTTTCCACCCTCCGGCCTCAGGAGGAGGTATGAGTCGGTCCTTCGCGACGTTCGTCCGGCTGCCGGCGGCGGTCTTCATCTGAGACGTCGCAACCCTCTGGAAAGGGAACACCCAGTCTATGTTCAGACCCGAACATGTTATGTAGTCGACGAGCTCCCTCCTCTCATGGGTGCCCAGAGTAAGAACGTCCTTGGACGGGATGTGCGCGTGGTATCCCCGCCCACCTGAGAACGTTATGTGGACGGTCTTATCGCTGAAACCGAGGTCCGCGAACAAAAAAGAATCGGCCAGGTTGATCATCTCATCCCTGATCCTGTCGAGCATCTCCGAGTACGACATCCTGTCGGCGCCCTCCAGATGGTCCGCGTCGAGGTCGAATATAAGATCCGCGCCGAGCCATTCTTTCTCTTCCATAGTGGGGGCGCTCGGCTTCCGGTAGTATGCGGTCGAGTAGTAGCTGTGGCTCGGCACCTGCGCAATCATGAATCTGGTCAGCTCATCGGGGGCTGGGAAACCCATATGCCTCTGGACCATCTGCCTGTCAAAGAACATGAAGCCGAACTCCCTCTTAGTGAAACGGTCCGGCATTATCGGACGATTTTCTTTGTAATATTTCCTGAAGGATTTCAGCAGGAAACGGGAGTTGCTGTCCATATCGTACTTGAATCGGGTAATGTATAATTATATTGTCCGACGCTTCACCAATATGGCCGAAAGGATCCCCGTTTACGACAACCATATCCACATGGACCCGTCAGGCAGGAATGTGGACGCAGTCAAAGAGTTCGAGGCGGCAGGCGGGACAGGCTTGACCCTGGTCACTCTGCCGTACAAACAGGTTCAGATAACCAAAGGAGAGGATTTCGAACGTTCGTACGGGATCACGCTCTCTCTTGCGGAAAAAGCGAGAGAGGCGGCGGACCTGGAGATAAACATCGCCGTCGGCCCGTATCCGGTGCTGATCCTGCCGCTCTCGGAACACTACGGAATAGAGAAGGCCGAAGAGATCATGATGAAAGGGATGGAGATCGCGGCGAAGATAGTGGGCGAAGGCAAGGCATGCGCGATAGGAGAGATCGGAAGGCCGCATTTTGATGTTATGGCGGATATCTGGGACGTCTCCAACAGGATCCTGTCAAGAGGCATGGAGTACGCAAAGGAGCTGGACTGCCCAGTCATCATACACAGCGAGTCAGGGACCACGGACACCAACCGGTCCCTGTCGGAGATGGCGAGGAGCGTCGGCCTGGATCCCGGGCTGGTGGTGAAACACTCGTCGCCCCCGTTCGTGACCGAGGAGGAGACATTCGGCGTCATGCCGTCGATACCCGCGTCTAAGAAGAACATCTCCGAAGCGCTGGGAAAGAGGTCGACGAGGCTGATGCTGGAAACGGATTACATCGATGATCCGGAACGTCCGGGAATGATGATGCCCGTCACCACAGTCCCCAACAAAGTAAGGACGCTGCTTGCGAACGGAAGGCTTGAGCCGGAAGATATCAGCAGGATATGCGGGGACATCCCGAACAGTCTCTACCACCGCTGAAACATTATTCAATCCAAAAGAGATACGGGGATGAGAATATGCAGGTGAAAATAACCAGCGTCTACGATGAAGGTGCGCAGATGGGCACTCATCTGATCGGAGCGAAAGGGTTCGCCGTCCTGATCGAATCCGGCGGCAAGAGGATACTTTTCGACACCGGCAGAAGGGGAAGGTACCTTCTGAACAACATGATGTTCCTGGACATAAAACCCGGGGATGTGGACAAGGTGGTGATATCCCACGGGCACGCCAGCCACACCGGGGGAGTGGAGGACATTCTTAGGAACAGGGAATCTCCCCTGGACATATACGCCCCGCGCTCGGCGATCGGCGCCGGAAAGCTGTCGGGCCCGAAAGGCGTCCGCGTCCCGGAAGAGCTGTCGCACAGGACCAGCGTATTCGAGGTGATGAACTGGATGGAGTTGGCCGATAAGGTGTTCGTCTCCTGCCCTATGGACATAGGCGATGGTCTCACCGAAGTGTTCATGGTCATTTTATCAAGGAAGGGGCCGGTCGTCGTCTCCGCATGTTCCCATGCGGGTGTGGATCCGGTGATGGAGGCCGTGAAGAAAAGGTTCGGGTCGTATCCCCATGCTTACGTCGGAGGGGTGCACATACGCAAGAGGGAGAAAGAGAAGGCGGTCGGCATCGCGGCCTCGTTCTCGGAGAAGAACTGCACGGACCTGCACCTCAACCATTGCACCGGCGTCAGGGGCATGATGTATCTCAGAGTGGAACTGGGTCTCAAGGGCGTCAGCGATTTCTATGCCGGTTCCGTCCTATCCGTGGATGTCTGAAGAGATAGCCAGCGTGACCGGATAAGCAACCGTTTCACATTTTTCTGAGCCCATACGCGGCTGATCCGCAGTCCGCCGCCGACCAGCAAATTTGTACGCAGCTGCGCCTGCACAGATCTTCGTTGCATCGCACCGGATACTTTCGCACTAATGTTGCCACCTGGCATGATAAATATGCAGACTTGCAGACTATGTTCGCCCCAGCATTCAGCTCGGAAAGGAGATCATGGCCTTTTTCAAAGATATATTCAAATACAACCGCAATTGTACCTATGTTTGAGTGATAAAATGAAATGGCGCATTAGGACAGCATCATTGTTTGTAGTGATGACTCTGATACTGCTGACCGTAGGGCTATTGTTCGGGTGGCTGGTTGACAATGTGTGGATCGGTTTGATCCTCATGCTGATCTTGGCTGTGGCATTCAATCTCTATGCGTATTTCTTTTCTAAGCGCAGCGCACTCAGGGCGAACAAGGCGCGCATCGTTACCGAAGCGGAGGAGCCCCGGCTGTATGGCATCGTCAGGAATGTCGCCGGCAAAGCCGGCGTGCCCGTGCCGGAAGTAGGCGTGTCGGAGCTCCCCATGCCGAATGCGTTTGCAACGGGAAGAAATCCTAAGAATGCGGCGGTGGTCGCCACGAGGGGCCTTCTGAACCTGCTTCCGGACGATGAGCTGGAAGGAGTGATCGCACACGAGATGGCCCATGTTAAAAACAGGGACATCCTGGTGATGTCCGTCGCATCGACGATGGCAGCGGTGCTCTCATACCTTTCAAGATATGCAATATGGGGGGTCATGCTGAGCGGCAACAACAGGAGTCTCGCCAATTATGCCATAGCGATAGCCCTCAGTATAACGGTGCCAATAGCTGCAATTCTTGTTCAGCTGGGTGTCTCAAGAAGCCGAGAGTATCTGGCGGATGAGACAGGCGCGAAGATAACAGGCAATCCCCGCGCGCTCGCCCGCGCTCTCAGGAGCATAGAAACAGGAGTGAGTTCCTCCCGCAACGAATACAGCAACACAAGCTATGCCGACATGTGGATCTCCGATCCTGTCAGGAAGAAGAGTCTGTTCAAGAGGATGTTCAGCACCCACCCGCCGATGGACGACAGGATAGCAAGGCTCAATGATCTCGCAGTTAAGATGGAGATCGAAAAGACGCCGAGACAGTCGGATCCTTTCAAAAGAGGAAAGGCAGGCACATACTGATCTTACTTTACCGGCTCCCACTTCGCAAGCTCGTTAACCTTGGAAAGCGTGGAGCCTCTCTTTATCTCTTCTCTGGTACGGTTCTCTCTTTCGTTGACATCGACGGTCCTGTTGGCCACCTCCACCGCAACCTCCTTCGGAATGACCATGAGCCCGCATTCGTCGCCGACTATCCAGTCCCCGTTACGGACGATCTGTCCGCCGATCGTCACTTCCATGCCGATACCGCCGTAGCCTTTCGGTTCTCCCGCGCAGGGGACCACCGACCTTGCGAAAGCGGGGAATCCTATTTTCTTTATGTCATCTATGTCCCGTATCGCGCCGTCTATGACGACTCCGACCACGCCCATTACCATTGCCGAATGGGAAGCAAGCTCCCCCCAGACCGCAACGGGCGCGTTCCCGACGTCGATCACGATCACATCGCCGGGCTTAGCGCGGTCTATTGCTTCGACGGGCTTCGCCCAATCGCCGTTGGCGGTCTGCACGGTCAGCGCCCTTCCGACCATCCTGACCCCTTCTTTAATGAAGGGCTGCAGACCCATGATCACTCCTCTTTTGTGGAATGCGTCGGATATGTTGCAGGTGGATGCTTTGGAGAACGCTTCGAATAATTCTTCCTCTCCATACTTTTTGGACAGAACGGCGGCTATCTTTTTTCCCTCCATCGAGGCAATGATATCCGCCGCCGATCTTCTGATATCGGCCGCTTTGATCACTGCGCCGCCGACTATTATTATCGACGCTCCCGCTTCGACATACTTAGGGGCGGTCTCCACAGTGATGCCGCCTGCGGCGGCTACCGGTACGGAAACTTCCTGAACGACCTTTCTGAGTGTTTCGACGGGGTTCCCTTCCCCCCTCATTTGAGAATCGATCCCCATGTGGAGGCAGATGTACGATGCTCCCAGTTTCTCCGCCGTTTTTGCCCTCGAGACGCAGTCCTGAACGTTGATCATATCTATCATCACATCCGCGCCGTACTTCCTTCCGGAAGATACCGCCTCGGCAATGGTGGAGTCGTCCGCAAGGCCCAGCACCGTCACGATATCCGCGCCGGCCTTGGCCATCATCTCGACCTCCAGCCCGCCTACGTCCATAGTTTTTGTGTCGGCGATGATCTTCCTGTCCGGAAACTCTCTGCGGATCGTCCTCACGGCTTCGGCGCCGTCGCTCTTTATCAGAGGGGTCCCCACTTCCACCCAGTCCGCGCCGCCGTCGACAGCTTCATGGGCTATCGCCACCGCGCGGTTAAGCTGCATAAGGTCCAGTGCTACCTGCAAGACAGGTTTCATACCGTTGTTATCGGCAGGGTTTTATTTACAGTTATTGAAAAGCGGTTCGACGAAAGCCGAAAGCGGCCCATAAAGAGAAGGAGGCCACTCAGCTCGCCCGTCTATCATCAGACATCAGCTCGAAAATGTTCATCATCGTGGCAGGGTTCAATCACATGATGAGGATAAATGGTTGTCTGTTCAGACCCGGCAAGGCCGTCTTTTAGACAAGGTTATCTTTCAAATCAATTTCAGCACTTTGCGCAACAATTATAGGCTATCTTTTTGATATGACTATCATGGAACAGGCAGAAGCGGCGCACGAATTCACCTTCGAAGAGCTATGTGAAATAGTCGCACCTATCGCCGCAAAGCATGGAATTATCCGTGTTTATCTGTTCGGGTCCAGGGCACGCGGTGACAATACGATGGACAGCGACTACGATTTCTGTGTTCTTGCGCCAAAGGGATATGGTCTCATCAAGATCGGATCGTTCCTTTATGACCTAAAGGATGCGCTCGGGACTGGGGTGGACATCATCAGCGAAGAAGGTGTTCGGAATGAGTCTTTCAAGGAGGAATTGCTACGTGAGAGAAAGATCGTGTTCGAAGCATGACATCGAAAGCATTCGGTCCATTATCAAATACTGTGAAGACATAGGACATCTTGTTATGCTCCATGGTTCAGATGAGACAGACTTTCAGGAGAATATCTCTCTGCAGTACAGCAGCGTTTTCGCACTGGAGCAGATAGGCGAGCACATCAAACGCCTTTCTTCTGAATTGAGAGATGCTCATCCTGAGGTTGATTGGAAAGGTGCATCCGGCCTTAGAGACAGGATCGCACATCAATATGAGAATATAGATCTTTCATGGATAAGGTTCACTGTGTTGGACGAGATCCCCGTTCTGGAAAAAGCATGCCGGAACATTCTGGACGGCCTATAACCCGCCGGAGGCAGACTGTCAGAAAGGATATATTTCAAGGAAGTGCTAAATCTCTTCAATCTATACGAGAGAATGTTCCAAGAGTGGTCTTATGTTCGGGAAGAAGGATAGAAAGGTCCGCGTGCTGTTCATTGACGAGAAGAACGATCTGACGTCGCAGCTTGCGGAGTACTTCACAAAAGAATACTTCGGCAGTAAGTATGAGGCGTACAGCGCGGGCCCGCAGCGCGACCTTATCGACTGCGAGCTGATATCTGTGATGTATCAAAGAGGTGAGGACATGAGGCGGCAGGTCTCGAAGGATTTCAGGGACAGGGACCGGCTCAGGGACGATGAGGATTATGACATCGTTGTTTTCTTGAGGAAGAACGTGTTCGACGAATGGGCGAAGAGGACCCCGTGGCAGGGAAAACAGGTGCTCTGCGACCTGGGGTCCGCCGACGACTTCGCCGCGACCGACGACCTTGAGCTTGCGGAATGTTATTCCGGCATCATTGAAAAAGTGAGCAAATGGGTCAGAGAGAACATGGACGATGTTGAGAAACTGAGGTCGATGATAAGCGCATGATCCCCGTAATAATCTATGACAAATGCCAGTGCGACCCGAAGAAATGCACTGCCAGGAGGATGCTCAAATTCGGGTTGGGCAAGGAGGCGAAAACGCTGTCCGCGGTACCTTCCGGATCGGTCGTACTTTCTCCCTTCTCGGATATTGCGCTGTCCCCGGCCGACGCCGTCCGAGCAAAGAAGGGATTGGTAGTTATGGACCTCACCTGGACGAATATAGACGAATTCCCGAGATTGAAGGGGGTCAGCGAGAGGGCCCTCCCCTACCTGCTTGCGTCGAATCCGGTGAATTGGGGAAGGCCGATGGAGCTCAACAGCGCGGAGGCCGTCATGGCGGCCCTGATAATACTCGGCGAGAATGAGCAGGCCGGAACGTTCATGGAAAGGTTCAATTGGGCGCCGGAATTCATCCGGCTTAACGGACCGCTGCTTGAAGATTATTCCAAAGCGAAGGACAGCGCGGAGGTCATCCGCATACAGAACGAGTACCTGGAAGAGATACTCGGCAAAGGTTCCCTCAAGACATAAACCAAAGTAAATTCAAACTCTATTATTGATATTAAAGATAAACTAATCATTATAATATTATAATATAACTAAAAGAATAAGATGTGGGCTTAAGGTTCATGGAGGATCGGACCCGGACAGTCTGCGGCCCCGGTGGGATAATTAAATGCACATACTACTCAGAGACAAGGAATGATATAGCGGGATTGAAGGAGAAGGTCCTGCGCTCGATCGAGACCAAGCGGCCGGAGCCGGAGAGAAAATATCCTCTGATGATCTTCGTACTCTGCGGACCATTATGTCAAAACCATCACGGCCGCGCCACAGGCGGTCCGGCCGTCAAACTGCGGAGACACGGCACCCGCGCTCAGAACTTCAAGGCTGTGCCCGGACCCCCTCATTTACAGTGTGCGTTTTTTATCCTACTCTATAATATAGAATATCATAATACACGACGGCATTGCGGCGCTTGGTCCGGGGCCCTCGGAGAGGGTGCCCGCGGCGGATGGGGAACGCCGGAAGAACAAAGCATGCGAAGGCGGGTGACGGAATGGCTATGAATTTTCAGGACAGCGAGATAATTGCCGGGTGGGAGGACATACTGGGTAAGGACAAGTACCGCCTTATGTTCGCCGACATAGCGGCCAGCTATCCGGAGAAGAGGAGCGTCTATGTCCCCTATGAGGATATTGACGCATACAACACGGATCTCGCCATGTATTTTTTGGATAATCCGGACAAGTGCCTGAGCAAAGGCAGAGAGGTCGTGAAAGCTTCGCTCCCCCCCGCATGGGACAACAAGGACGCCGTGAACCTGAGGATAATCGACCTTCCCCGCGACGCCAAGGTGGAAGTGAGGAAGATAAGGGCCAAACACCTTGGGAAACTGGTAGCGGTGGAAGGGCTCGTAAGGAAAGCGACCACGGTAAAACCGAAGATGACGCACGCTCTCTTCAGGTGTGCCAGATGCGGGGCGGAGATATGGGAGGCCCAAAGAAGCGTCATCATGAGAGAGCCACTTATGTGTTCGAATCCCGACGGCAGCTGCAATAAGCAGGCCACGCATTTCGACCTCGATTCAAAGGCGTCGGTGTTCGTGGACACTCAGAAAATAGAGATACAGGAAAGCCCCGAGGGGCTGAGAGGCGGGGCCCAGCCGGAGAGGATAGCCGGATTCGTCGAGGACGACATCGCCGGGATAATAACTGCCGGCAACAGGGTGACCATAAACGGGATAATAAGGTCCTCCGAAAAACACGACAGGGATAAATCAACGGTGTTCGAGATATTCATGGATGTTTTGTCTGTAGAATTCGAGGAGCACGAGTACGACGAGATACAGATAACGGAAGAGGATGAGCTCGCGATCATGGACATGTCCGCGGATCCGATGCTCTTTGACAACATCATCGCTTCCATATCCCCGACCATCCACGGGATGGCCGAGGTCAAGAGCGCGATCGCGCTGCAGCTGTTCGGCGGCTGCAACAAAGAGATGGACGATGGGACGGTGATCAGAGGGGACATGCACGTGCTCCTTGTCGGAGATCCGGGTGTCGCGAAGTCTCAAATTCTCAGATATATGAGCTCGCTTGCTCCCAGGGGAATATACGCCTCTGGCAAATCGGCGTCGGCGGCGGGACTGACCGCCGCTGCGGTCAAGGACGAATTCGGCGACGGAAGGTGGACGCTGGAGGCGGGAGCGCTGGTCCTGGCCGACAAGGGGCTGGCATGCATTGATGAACTGGATAAGATGACCTCTCAGGACCGTTCATCCCTCCATGAGGCTATGGAATCCCAGAGGATCTCGGTGGCAAAGGCAGGCATAACCGCCACCCTTCAGTGCAGATGCTCGTTGCTGGCCGCGGCCAACCCGAAGTTCGGGAGATTCGAGACGGACGGGATGTCGATAACCAAGCAGATAGATCTCCCGCCCGCGCTGATGTCACGTTTTGATCTTATATTCGTGCTTACCGACAAGCCTAACGCAAAGATGGACAGGGAGCTGACCGCCCACATCCTGAACGTTCACAGAAGGGGACAGGCAAGGCAGATAACGGATGATGCGCCGCTTGTCGTGGGAGTGGATGTCAAGAAGATAAAGGATGAGACGCAGAACGTAAGGCCGGTCTACGGGCAGGAGATACTCAGGAAGTATGTGGCCTATTCGAAGCGCATCGTACCGGTGATGACCGACAAGGCCATGGGGATAATTGAAGAAAAATACCTTGAAATAAGGGCTATGGGGGCGGGGGAGAACGATTCTGTTCCCATTACGGCAAGACAGCTCGAGGCATACGTGAGGCTGTCCGAGGCGTCGGCAAAGATGAGGCTCAGCCGTACGGTCGAAGAAGAGGACGCCGTAAGGGCGGTTAACCTTGTGGAATACTATCTCGGAAAGTTACTGGCTCCGGACGGAGGGCAGTGGGATATCGACAACTTATCGTCGAATTTCACAAAGAAGGACCGCAACGAACTGACCGTGATACTGGGCATAATCGACGGCTTGGAGTCGGCCGACGGGGCGTCCGAGGAAGAGATAGTCAACCAAGCCCTCAGCGAGGGGTTGTCAGAGGAAAAGACCAGGAAAAGACTGAGGGCGATGAAGGACGACGGAACTTTGTATTGTCCTCCCGGCGGCAGATACAAGAGGGCATAAGATGATAAGCTGTAAAATTCACGTCCATGAGAACGAAAGGATACTGGCCGCATGCGACCTGGAGATCCTGGGGATGACATTCAGAGGGGACGGCGTCAAAATAAAAGTGTCCGAGATCTTCTACGGCGGAGAGGCCGTGTCCGAAGAGGCGTTCGTCGAAAGGACAAGATCCGTTACGATAATGAACATCGTCGGCAACCGCGCCGTCGAAATAGCCGTAAAAGAGGGGCTGGTCTCCGAACAGAGCGTGATGGTCATCGGAGAGGTGAAGCACGCTCAAGTGGTGATAATGTGAGTTTCTGTGTGAAATGCGGGAAAGAGACCGGCGATACGATCAACGGCCTCTGCGCGGAATGCTTCCTCGACGGCAGGAAGCTGACCTCCCTTCCGCACCATGTCGACGTGAACGTGTGCACCAACTGCGGGGACGTCGGGATTGGGGAAAGGTGGGTGACGAAGGACATCGGGGACGCCATAACAGATGCGGCAGTTAATTCCCTCGCCACGATAAAAGAAGCGAAGATCGTCAGTGCCAGGGCGTCGTCGGAGGAGCAGGATCCTTACGCGCACGCCGTCACGGTGGACGCCGTGCTCGACGTCGGCGGACACACCGCGGAGGATTCCTCCTCCACAATAGTAAGACTGAAGAACACCGTTTGTAAAAGGTGCTCAAAACAGCTCGGGAACTATTACGAGGCGATACTGCAGATAAGGGCCGGCTCCAAGGACGCATCGCGGAAGATCATGCGGGAAGCGCTCTGCAGAGTGGAGAATTTCGTAGACACGCAGGCTGTTAACAGCAGACATCTCTTCATAACCAAGACGGAGGAGGTGCAGGGAGGGATCGACGTCTATCTTTCCTCCATGTCGCTCGGAAAAGCCGTAACGAAGGACCTCGCCGACACGTATTGCGCGGAAACAAAGGAGACCTTCAAACTTGTCGGAATGACGGACGACGGCCGGAACATGTACAGAATAACATATCTGGTGCGGCTTCCCGACTTCCATGCCGGCGACGTGATACTGTTCGAAGGGCGGTACTTCAAACTGACCAGGGTGTCCGGCAGCGGCGCCAAAGTAACGGATCTGATGAATTTCCGGGAAAGGACGGTCAAAAGATCGGACATGCCGTCTTTCAAAGTGCACAAGAGGTCGGAGGACATGGGAGAGGCGGTGGTGGTGAACAGGGGGAAGGGAGAGATACAGGTCCTTGACCCGTCGGATTATTCCACCGTCGACGTTAATGTTCCGGACGACGCCGAGATAGGGGATACGGTAAGGGTGGTCGAGATAGACGACGCTCTTTACTACGTGCCGTGAGGACAACGCGGCCGATGGTCAGCTCAGGGTCGATGGTTTCATCGATCCTCTCGCTCCCTACGACCGCCAGCCATAATTTGAACGGCTCCGCTTTTGGTGACGGTATGGATTGTATTATCCGTAAAAGCTGCTCTGTGTTAACGACGTCAGTAGAACGTTTCTTGCCGTCGTCTGCGGTAAGCTTCAACTGCTTACAGTTTGTAAGCAGTTCATCGGCGCCTTCGTTCTTCAGACGATTCTTCATGACAGCCCAATATGTGCTCGCATTGCGTTGGGTGGGCTGGTCGGTCAGCACTGAGACCGCGTCAACTATTGAAAAAAGCCACTCTTCTTTTTCTTCGTCCCATACTGTTCGGATGCGCTTTTTCTCAAAAAGCCATACTTTTTTGTCATCGTCCATTGACTCAACTCCGCCTGTAGACTTGGTGCTGAGCAGAAAAAGACATCATGCTACAGTTAGGCAGTTAGGCATGGCCGGGGGCATCCTCGCCGTATTCTTTGGGAAAAGCTGATGGAACTTGGCCTTGAATTCTTCTAAATAATTAGGTAATATAATATGCAAAAGCGGCAGGCGGCGTTACGAAGGAATGCTTACTCCTCACACCCACTCTTTATGCGGCGGTCAGCATCTAGTGCATCTTTTTATCGGAACAGCAATAAAGGTACTATGATAAAACTGCCTGAACCCGTAGACCAGGTCGTGGTCAATCTTCTGAAGGCGGCGAACACCAAGCTTCCGCCGGACATCGGCTGGGCGCTGGAGGCCGCCGCCGGATGGGAAGCGGACCCGACGGCGAGGATGCAGCTCGGGACGATAATGGACAACGTGAAGAAAGCGGAGGCCCTGGGCCGTCCGATGTGCCAGGATACTGGCATACCGGCGTTCTATGTGAAAGGAAGGTTCGACGCCTCCATCCGCGGGGAAATAATCAAGGGGCTGAGAAGAGCGACGGAAACGATACCCCTCAGGCCCAACACCGTGGACCCGCTGACAAGGAAGAACACCGGGGACAATCTGGGGAAAGGCATGCCCGAGATACATTACATCCCGACCGAAGACGATTTCACCGAGATATCGGTCCTGATAAAGGGCGCCGGCTCGGAGAACATGACCCGGCTGGCCATGCTGAACCCTTCGGACGGGATCGAAGGTATCAAAAAGTTCGTCACAGACTCGGTCCTGGATGCGGGAGGGAGGCCCTGTCCCCCCGGCGTGGTCGGGATCGGGATCGGAGGCACGGCGGACGGATGCGCAGCGATGGCGAAGGAGGCATTGATGTCCCCCCTAGGCCGGGAGAACAGCGATCCTGCCCTCAGAGAGCTGGAGGAGGAGCTCTTTGTCAAACTGAACGGCAGCGGGCTCGGCCCGATGGGGTTGGGGGGTTCTACCACCGTCCTCGGAGTGAGGATCAGGACCGCCTGCTGCCATACGGCAAGCCTTCCGGTCGCGGTAAGCATAGGATGCTGGGCCACGAGGAGGGCCGCCGCGCGTATTACCGATACGGACGTGGAGTACAGTCAGGAGGCGGTCCTTTGAAGGAATTGAGGTCTCCGCTTGATGAAACAGCCGTCAGGAGGCTGAAGATCGGAGAGATCGTGTACCTGTCCGGCGGCGTGATAACGGGGAGGGACGGGATGCACATCCGGGCGATAGAGCATTCCCGTTCCGGGAAGCCGGTCCCAGAGGGGATCAAGGGCTCCGTCCTGTTCCACTGCGGCCCCATCGTGGAGAAAGAGGGGAACGGATGGAAGGTCATCGCAGCGGGCCCCACCACCAGCGCCAGGATGGATGCTTTGGGGCCGGAAATGATCAGAAGGTTCGGGATCCGCGCGGTCATCGGGAAAGGAGGGATGTCTAAAGAGATCGGGGATGCTATGCGGGAGGTCGGATGCGTATACCTTGCGGCGGTGGGCGGGACGGCGGTATCCATCGCCGAGTCCGTGGCCGAGGTCTGCGGCGTCGAATGGGAGGACCTCGGCATGGCCGAGGCGGTTTGGAGTTTCAGAATGGATAGGATGGGGCCGCTGGTGGTCGCGATGGACTCCGAAGGCGGCTGTCTTTATGAGGATATAAGGTCAAAGCTCGTCAGGTATTGACGTCTTCTTCCTCTGTGCTGTCGTCGAACATCTCCCGGTAACGGGGTTCGTTCATGCGCTTGCTCATGAACCACACGGCGAACGCCAGCAGGATACCTACTATCGCGCCTACAAGCACAAGCACGTGGGCCGCATCCATTCCGAGGTATTTCCTCAGTTCGGTCTTTTCCAATATGGTGATCTCCTCTTTGCTCGAAGGCACCTTCACTTCGTCGCCGTAATAGCTATTGAAGCCCTGGCTGCTGACCGTCAGACTGTATGTTCCGGCCGGACACGTTATCTTATATCTCCCGCGGTCGTCCGTGTGCGCCGTATAAACTCCGCCGCCGTATGTGGAGGTGAGGGAAACGGTCGCGTTCTTTATGGCGCCTCCGTTGAATGAGACCACGCCTTCGAAATCGCCGCTCGGCGCGATCATCATTATCGCGCACTGCATATCCTCGACCGGGCCTGTGGTGATGGTATATGTGCGCGTCATGCTGTTATATGACGCCTTTGAAAGATCGAGGGCCCTATAATCAGACCCCTGCAGGAAGGACGTGTTCGGACAGGTCAGGACGGTATATCCCGAAACGGTGAAGGATATTGTGAGGCCGGTGTTCACGGCGACGCCCACGCTGAAGAAGCCGTCGGCCCTGGTCTGGCCGGAAGGTACGGGGTCGCGTCCGTCGTTCACGGAGACGGTAACCCCTCCCATGGCGTTCTTCTCGGTATCCGCGACGTAACCTTCTATGTAGTAGTTCGTGACGGTATCGTCGCCGTCGGCGGGTGCTAGCGGCATCAGCGTCAGCACCAGCAGTGAGACCGCGACCGATGCCAGCAGGAGCTTGTTTCTCATCGCCGTTCAATGGATGACTGCATTTAATATCTTTTCGCGGTCGCATGGGGATTATACGTCAGATGTATGCCTGCGGCCGACGGGGGATCATATCGGGCAGATACCTTCCGGTTCTGCTTTGCTTCTCTGCCGGGCGGCGCTGAAAGCTGACCGCACACATGCGGCAGGGGGAGTTATCTCCGAAAATTTAATGCATAGGGATATGGTCGAACCCGCTAAAGAAACAGAGATAAGGCCCTTTGGAAGAACGAATATGAACTTAATAGCAGAGGTAAAATAGAGTTTGCAACGGGCGCAGTACGGGGAGATACGGGTTGCGAGCACGCAGCTCGCAGGCCTCTTTTTAGGAAATTTTCCGATAAGAATGATGTCTCGGCATTAAAATGTGCAAGGAGAAGAACCGCACCGCTACGGAATTTTCTCCGGTTCGTCGGCGTCTCGGCCTGCAAAACAACCTCGAAAATGTCGGAGAACCGTCAGAGTTTCCTTCCCGAAAGAGAGGCGACTGCTAAAAAATCGGACCATCTTAGGGTCCGATGAGTTCCCTCGGTCACCATGCAATACTCATCTGAATCTCAATTGCATATCATATGCTTGTTATATGGATGTCAGCGGGCGGACCGTATAAGCGGGGAGGGGTTGTTTGAGATAGTGCGGGGCGGCCTCGGCGGATAACCGAGGCTCATACGTAGGGACGCCCTCGCAAAGCGCATCTATATTCGGAAAAAACAAAGAATCGAGACATGAATGTACATTTTGCAAATGATCGTTCAGTCGCCATCCTCGGCATCCGTCCGGCGGGCGGCGATCTTGCTTTCCTCCTTGGCCCTTGTTCTTTCGTCTGAAAAAGCCTTGTTCCGTTCGGATATGGCTTCGGTTCTTTCTTCAAGGTAGCTCCTTATCGCAACAATGATGAAATCCGCCCTGCTGGAGAAGTCGTTGAATCTTTCAACGTCCTGATCTACCTTTTCTATCAGGCCTTCTGGAACCCGCAGGGTCACCACGGTTGTTCTGTTTTTTCTTTCCACGCCCTTTTGATTGTGTCAGAGAATTAAGCTTTATTGTATCGTATTTGCATACCACAAGAATACTTTATATATTATTATCTTTGTATAGCAAATGAACACTTTATATACTATATATCCATTATCGGTACTTCTTCATAGCGGCGCCGCGACCGTGCAAAAAATAGATATACATCTCCCTGTTGCGCCGAGGGCCTCATTATTTTTTGGCGAAAAGGCTCCTTTTATCAAGTTTTTCCGCCGCCGCGGACCTTATTTTTCGAGGAATTTTCTGCTCGCTTCACGCAGCGGGACCTGCCGTTCGGAAGGTGTTTCCGGGTGTTTTTATGGAAAATCATCATATCGGCCGCTTGACCGGCGGGGGTCATTTGATGTCAATTCGGTAAAAAAACCGCAGACCGCGGGTCGGGTTTGACGTTTCCGGCGTCTCCGAACGGCGGGCGAAAACGGCATTTAGCGGACCGCGCGATCGAAACTCCGCCCCGCAAAGCCGTCTATATTCTTCGGCGGCGCATCGGGATCACCCTCTTTTTTCTCAGGTCCCGTCCTCTTCGCGGCAGTTAATTCGTCCGTTGACGGCGGTCGATCTGCAAATATAGGTCGCCGGTCTCCGCGGGAAAGCCGCGTAAATTCGGTCGGAATCTGCGAAAAACTGTGAAGTCCGGACTGTCCGCGCCGGAGTGATCGGATGCTTTTTTTATGGCGCCTAGCCCCCAAATATTGTTCTTTGAGCTCTCGGAAACGTATCCGCCGATGGCGTAAAAAGGCTGAACATTTTCTCATAAAAAGACAAAGAAAGATGTCATAAAGGCCTGCGTTCAAGGCGGAGCACGCGCCGAATAAGCCGCCGGTATGGTCTGGTTTTAGGAGACGGCGCGGCGGAGACGGCCGCGTTCAATGTGCCTTAAGTGGCAATACTATTGTCTGTTCGGCGGAAATATCTTTATAAGAATTTCTGTTTAACCAAAATAGTTGTTTGTAATTCCGAGCAGAAGAATATATATTCTCGATATGCGTTCTTACTCTCCATACGCTTGCAGAGGCGGGTTGGGGGAAACATTCTCGCCGAAGTATTGCTTGAAAGTGAACGTTAATGACAAAAAGAATAGCGTCCGCGTCCGAAAGGAGTATAAGATACGGAAAAAGAAGGCAGTCGGCCCCATACCGCAATAATGTTTTTATGTATGGTCCAGCCGCATCCAGAGATGTCATTTCCCTATTAATAAAGGCATTTCTGATCCTCGCATTGTTGTGCACATACCGTAATGTCTCCGGGCCGAAGGCATCTGGCCATTATACGTTCGCTCATACAGATACATCCGCCGTTATCCCCAAAGAGGGCGGAACAGTCATGGCCGAGGATAGAGCCGCTGGCGTAAGCCGCGGCTTCGGCGTAAAAGTATTTACCAAACGGGTTACGCGTACCTCGCCGCGTTTAGCGGGGGCTATTTTAAAAGAAATAAGAAAAGATGGTGTAAACCTATGAAAGCAAAACATAAGACAGGACTGAGAAAGCTAGGAAAGCATCCCAAGTACATGTACGGGGTGCTGGCGATGGCAGTGATGGTGGCCGCTTTTGCGGCCGTGCAGCTCATACCATCGGATTCCTATGAGGATACGTCTGCAACCATAACGACAGATTTTACTATTGATCTGTCATCCACTGACAATCTAATGGGAACAGGCTATGGCTTCAACGCAAGCACAGGAGCGCTAACCTTCTCATCAGATGCAAATAATTTCAAATATACTATCATACAGTCGGGCCCGCACAAAAATGCGAATATTGCTTTTGGGCTCAATGTAACAACCACTGTCGTCATTGACGGCATCAATATAACCGGAAACTCGATCGGAACCGGACCGCCGATAGGCATAACACTAGGTAACGGGGCCAACGCAACTATTCTCCTGCACGGATCAAGCACGATCACAGGAAGCGTCGTAGTGCCCAGCACAGCCACTCTTACAATTAACAATTCAGACAATAACGGCGGTAGCGACGGGTCGCTCAATGTGACCGTCCCGAACTTGAGCAACGCGGCAGCCATCGGAGGCAATGTCGGTCAGGCTACCGGTAACATAAACATCATGGGCGGTACAGTGACCGCTACCAATATAGGACCGGGCAGCTATGGCGCAGCCATCGGCGGCGGCGGCGGCAATAACGCGGTCGGCGGCGGCGGCGGCAGCATTACGATCGGCGGCAACGCAGTTGTGACCGCAACATCAGGAAACGGCGCAGCCATCGGCGGCGGCAGCAGCAGCAGCAGCAACTACGCCAACGGACAGGGGACAGCACTCACCATTTACAGTACGGCGACTGTCAATGCATCATCTTGGTGTATGTATTATCACGGCGGAACCGGAAATGCTAACCTTCCCGCCATCCATGCAAGAAGTATTGCAGGCGACGGTTACTTTGTGAATGCGACCGTGCAGCTCACCAACTTCATCCCTCAAGCCTTCCAAAATCAACCGTATAACCTGCGCGTCTTTGCAGACGGCGACATGACCAATGCACTGGCAACGATGCGCGTCGATAACCAAAATTGGAAATCCTTTGCTTTCCAGATCCCCGGCTCAAATGCAGCGTTCTATAATGTCTATGCAGAGTTCATAGGGGCCGGCGGCACAACTGTGTTCGATGTGCTTCGCGCTATCGACAACAGCCCTCAAATCCCCACAATAAACGCATCATCGGCAAGCCCGATGAGCAGTTACAACATTTACGCTTGGGATGATTCCACTCCCGTTCCGCCCAATAAGACCGGCAACAACGATGCGGTCTTGCCCGTAAAAATGGGAACGGGTACCACATCTTTCGCATCCGTCACCGAGAAATACATTTACGTTGACAGCGGCGTGGAGTTCCAAACAGAAAACATCCGTATTCTTGCCACAGGGAGCAACTACAATGTTACCGCTCCGGCAATAGCAGGCTATCTCAACAAAGGTCACATTTGGAATAACCCGCCGACGGATCGTTACGATCCTCTCATCAACCCTTCAAACCAGGCGACCCTTTCGAACATCAGCGGCAACCACGTTGTGTACTTCCTGTATGCAGTGGAGGTACCTTACGTTGACGTGAACGGAAACACACAAGTTGTGGAGGCGCTTCCGATCGATAAGGCCTATATCGACTCCAAAGGCGGAGTGCTGACCGGCAGCGGAGGGGTTGACGGCTGGTATTTCATAAAGGATACTTTCTCCCTCAGTCAAGCTATTACGATCAACGGTGATGTCAAGATCATCATTGGTGACGGATATACAATATATTCATCCGGCTTAGCGACCGGCATAGTAGTTCAGCCGGGTAGCCGCCTTTCATTCTATTCGCAACCGATAGTGGATGGCATGGGCATGCTGAGCTCCAACAGAAACGGTGTTACTCTAAATGCCGGCAGCGAACTCATAAACACAGCCCTCATCGCATCTACGTACGGCGGTTACTACGCCGTAAACTCCACCGCCGGAGGCGATATCACAGTCGGGATGACAGGAATTATCAGAGCCGTGACGTATGGTATCCTTCACGGTAACGGCACGGTCAATAACTACAATGTGATCCAGGGCACAGGCCCCGCCAGCAGCGGTATCCGCGCGGAGGGCGCAGGTGAACTCTTCAATCACAGCAGCGGTTACATAACAGGAACCCTGAGCGGCGTCCGTTTATCACAGGGAAGCCTTGGCTTCAAAGTCGACAACTTCGGCATGATCGAGGCAAACGACGGCACTTCAACATCCACGATAGGACTCTGGGCAGACGGAACCCAAAATCTCACAACCACGATCATCAACCGGGCCGGTGCTACGATCAAAGGTACGGGCTACGGTATCAGCTCCGGCACGCCTCTCACGATCAACAACTTCGGCACGATAGAGAGCTTCTTATCCGGCGCCGGCTCCGCTGCTGTTTCTTTCGGTAATGGCGGCACGATCACCAATGAAATAACGGGAACCATCGTCGGCGTCACCAACGGCATAACCGTCACCAGCGGCGCTACGACCTTCAAAAACTTCAATGCGGTCACAGGTAGCGTCACCCTCGCCAATGCCAACAACAACGACATCGAATTCGGAGCCGGCAGCCTGATAACCGGCAACTTTGCCATGGGGATGTATACAGGCAAGCTTCACTTCTCCGGTTCATTGGCTTCACCGTTTATCTATTCCACCGTCACCGGCTCGGCCACCGGCAATGCCGCGGTGAGCTTTGAGGACGGGGACATAATCGGACATACTAATCAGACCATAGTTCTGATAGATGCAAGCTCAATGACTATGTCGCTTTCGAACAACATGTTCACCGGCGACCCGCCCGGCAACAAAAGCTATCGCATATTGGTATCGGGCAGTCAGCTGACCGCCGTGAGCCTGGTCGGCGAGAACTATGTCGATGTGGACGGGACCTTACAAACACACGCGAGTGTGACAAGGATCAATCAGAGCTATTTCTCCACCATGGACGGCAATCTGACAGGCTACAACACGGTCGATGGCTGGTATTTCGTGGAAGACGACATAGTCCTCGATCATCTCAC